>Ga0160474_100090_pt1 | contig 89467 bp, 80 predicted proteins | sample HID1975K_E11MG_FD_108240 | JGI IMG/M metagenome (GOLD analysis project Ga0160474, IMG submission 108240) | Enriched soil microbial communities from UW Madison campus, WI, USA - HID1975K_E11 MG | ecosystem: Environmental > Terrestrial > Soil > Unclassified | place: USA: Madison, Wisconsin...
AAGGCTTCTACCACGACCCGCTGAAGACCGACATCGAGGCCTTCCTGAAGTCCTCGCAGGCCAAGGTCAATGGCGAAGTGGTGCTGGAAACCCGCGGTGGCCGTGTTGATGCGGTGGCGGTGAAGTCGCCCCACCTGCTCAACACCAAGGGCGCCACGTATGCACAGTCGGCCGACTGGGGCGTGGAAGAAGCCGAAGGCTTCATCAAGCTGTTTGGCATGAGCTCGACCTTGTACGCGCAGGTGAACCGCTAAGGCGATTCACCGGGCGCCGGCCGCTGGCCGGCGCCGCGCAACGCCGATACCGATTTTGAACCCTACGGGTACTCAGACACATGCTTGAACAGACACTCGATCACCTGCAGCAGCTCGTGTCCTTCGACACGCGCAACCCGCCGCGTGCGATCACCACCGGCGGCATCTTCGATTACCTGCGTGCGAACCTGCCCGGGTTCAACGTGGAGGTGATCGACCATGGCGACGGTGCGGTCAGCCTGTATGCGGTGCGTGGCACCCCGAAGTACCTGTTCAACGTGCACCTGGATACCGTGCCGGACTCGCCGCATTGGACGGCCGATCCGCACGTGATGCGGCGCGCCGAGGATCGCGTGATCGGACTGGGCGTGTGCGACATCAAGGGCGCTGCGGCGGCATTGGTGGCCGCAGCCAACGCCAGCGATGGCGATGCCGCGTTCCTGTTCTCCAGCGACGAGGAAGCCAACGATCCACGCTGCATCGCCGCGTTCCTGGCCCGTGGCATTCCGTATGAAGCGGTACTGGTGGCCGAGCCGACCATGAGCGAAGCGGTGCTTGCGCACCGTGGCATCAGCTCGGTGTTGATGCAGTTCACCGGCCGCGCCGGGCATGCCTCGGGCAAGCAGGATGCGGCGGCCAGCGCGCTTCACCAGGCCATGCGCTGGGGCAACCGCGCGCTGGACCATGTGGAATCGCTGGCCCATGCACGCTTCGGTGGGCTGACCGGCCTGCGCTTCAACATCGGCCGGGTCGAAGGCGGTATCAAGGCCAACATGATCGCGCCCGCCGCCGAAGTACGGTTCGGCTTCCGCCCGTTGCCGTCGATGGACATCGATGCGCTGCTGGCTACCTTCGCCGGGTTCGCCGAGCCGGCCGCCGCGCAGTTCACCGAAACCTTCCGCGGCCCCAGTTTCCCGGCCGGCGACATCGCCGAAGCGGAAAACCGCCGCCTGGCCGCGCGCGACGTGGCCGATGCGCTGGATATTCCGATCGGCAACGCGGTGGACTTCTGGACCGAGGCCTCGCTGTTCTCGGCCGGCGGCTACACCACGCTGGTGTACGGCCCGGGCGACATCGCCCAGGCCCACACCGCCGACGAGTTCGTGACGCTGGAGCAGCTGCAGCGTTACACCGAATCCGTGCACCGCATCATCGCGCACGGCGCCTGATCGAATGACGCCGTCGTGGCCTCCCACTGACGGACCTCCCATCGCGGCCCCGGCCGCCTGTGACGATACCGAAATGCCTTCTTCCCAGCCCCACCGCCAGACCCGCCAGACCATCGTGCGCCTGCTTTCCAGCATGGCCAGCGCGAAGGAGATCAGCCAGTACCTCAAGCGTTTCTCGCAGCTGGACGCCAAGCGCTTCGCCGTGGTCAAGGTCGGCGGCGCGGTGCTGCGCGACGACCTCGACGCGCTGACGTCCTCGCTGTCGTTCCTGCAGGAAGTCGGGCTGACCCCGATCGTGCTGCACGGCGCCGGCCCGCAGCTGGACGCCGAACTGTCGGCGGCCGGCATCGTCAAGGAAACCGTCAACGGCCTGCGCGTGACCTCGCCGGAAGGCCTGGCGATCGTGCGCCGGGTGTTCCAGGCCTCCAACCTGCAGCTGGTGGAAGCGCTGCAGCAGAACGGCGCGCGCGCCACCTCGATCACCGGCGGTGTGTTCGAAGCCGAGTACATGGACCAGGCCACCTATGGCCTGGTGGGCGAGGTGAAGAAGGTCAATCTCGCGCCGATCGAAGCCAGCCTGCGCGCCGGCTCGATTCCGGTGATCACCAGCCTGGGTGAGACCCGCTGCGGGCAGATCCTCAACGTCAACGCTGATTTCGCCGCCAACGAACTGGTGCAGGAACTGCAGCCGTACAAGATCATCTTCCTGACCGGCACCGGCGGCCTGCTCGACGAAGAGGGCAAGGTGATCGACTCGATCAACCTGTCCACCGAGTACGACCAGCTGATGCAGCAGCCGTGGATCCACGGCGGCATGCGGGTGAAGATCGAACAGATCAAGGACCTGCTGGACCGGTTGCCGCTGGAGTCGTCGGTGTCGATCACGCGGCCGTCGGACCTGGCCAAGGAACTGTTCACCCACAAGGGCTCGGGCACGCTGGTGCGCAAGGGCGAAAAGGTGCTGCGCGCCACGTCGTGGGACGCACTGGACCTGCCGCGCCTGAAGGGCCTGATCGAATCCAGCTTCGGCCGCACCCTGGTGCCGGACTATTTTGAAAAGACCAAGCTGCTGCGCGCCTATGTCAGCGAGAACTACCGCGCCGCTGTGATCCTCACCGACGAGGCCGAAGGCATGTACCTGGACAAGTTCGCGGTGCTCGACGACGCGCAGGGTGAAGGCCTGGGCCGCGCGGTGTGGAACGTGATGCTGGAGGAAACCCCGCAGCTGTTCTGGCGCTCGCGCAACGGCAACCCGATCAACCATTTCTACTACGCCGAGTCCGATGGCTGCTACAAGCAGGGCACCTGGAAGGTGTTCTGGTTTGGCGCCGACGGCTTCGAGCGCATCCGTACCTACGTTGAACACTGCGCCCTGCGCACCCCGAGCCTGGAGGGCTGAACCCGATGAATCACGCCGATTGGACCAAGGTGCCCACGCTGGCCGGCACCCACGCCCGGCTGGAGCCGCTGCAGATGGCGCACATCGACGGTCTGCGCGGCGCGCTGGGCGACGGTACGCTGTCCAATCTCTGGTACACCCAGGTGCCCAGCGCCAAGACCATGACCGGCTACGTGCAGGCCGCGCTGCAGGCCCAGGCCGACGGCAAGGTGCTGCCGTTCGTGGTGCTCAACGCGGCCGATGAGGTCGTGGGCACCACCCGCTACTACGCGATGGAAGAAGAGGTGCCGCGCCTGAGCATCGGCTACACCTGGTACGGGCAGGACGCGCAGCGCACCGGCATCAACACCGAAACCAAACTGATGCTGCTCACCCACGCCTTCGAACGGCTGGCGTGCCTGAGCGTGGTGTTTGAAACCAGCTGGTTCAACTTCGCCTCGCGCACCGCGATCGCGCGGCTGGGCGCCAAGCAGGACGGCGTGCTGCGCAACCACAAGCGCCATCCCGACGGCACCCCGCGCGACACCGTCATCTTCTCCATCATCGACGCGGAATGGCAGGGCGTAAAGCGCCACCTGCAGCACCGCCTGGACGCACACGCATGAGCAGTTCCCCCTCGTACACCGTCGGCATCGTCGGCGCCCGTGGCCACACCGGCGCCGAGCTGATCAAGCTGATTGCCGCGCACCCGAACCTGCAGCTGGGCTTTGTGTCCTCGCGCGAGCTGGCCGGGCAGCGGGTGAGCGATCACCACGCCGACTGGCACGGTGACCTGCACTTCGAGAACCTCGATGCCGACGCGGTCGCCGCCAAGGGCATGGACGCAGTGATCCTGGCGCTGCCCAACGGGCTGGCCGCGCCGTTCGTCACCGCGCTGGACGCGGCCCGGCCGGACACGGTGATCGTGGACCTGTCGGCCGACCATCGCTTCGAGCCGAGCTGGTACTACGGCCTGCCCGAATTGACCCGGGGCGACTACCTGGGCCAGAAGCACATCAGCAACCCGGGCTGCTACGCCACCGCGATGCAGCTGGCGATCAGCCCGTTGCTGACCCAGCTGGCCGGCCCGCCGCAGTGCTTCGGCGTGTCCGGGTACTCCGGCGCCGGCACCACCCCGTCGGACAAGAACAACCCGGAACTGCTGCGCGACAACCTGATGCCGTACGCGCTCACCAACCACATGCACGAGCGCGAAGTCACCGCGCACCTGCGCGTGCCGGTGGAGTTCATGCCGCACGTGGCACCGCATTTCCGCGGCATCACCATGACCGTCAACCTGTGGCTGAACGCCCCGGTCAAGCGCGAGGACGTGATCGCGCAGTACCGGCAGTACTACGCCAACGAAGCGCTGATCGAGGTCATCGACGAGGCGCCGTGGGTCAGCCAGATCGCCGGCCGCCATGGCGTGCAGATCGGGGGCTTCGACGTGGCCCCGGGCGGCAAACGGGTCGTGGTTGTCGCCACCCTGGACAACCTGCTCAAGGGCGCGGCCACCCAGGCCATCCAGAACCTCAACCTGGCGCTGGGCCTGGACGAACTGGCCGCGATCCCGCACTGAACCCTTTCCGGCGCGCACCGGCAGCGGTGCGCGCACAACCCGGCGGAGCGATTCCGCCAACGGAGCAAGACATGTCAGACCTTCTGTGGCAGAAGCCGGGCGTCGCCGTCGACGCCAAGATCCAGACCTTCCTGGCCGGCGATGACGTGATCCTGGATCGCGAGTTCTTCCTGTATGACGTGGCCGCCAGCAAGGCGCACGCGCAGGGCCTGCAGCACATCGGCATCCTGTCCGGCGACGAGCTGGATGGCCTGCTGCGCGAGCTGGACGTGCTGGGCGCCGATTTCCGCAGCGGTGCCTTCGTGCTGGATGAGCGCTTCGAGGATTGCCATTCGGCGATCGAAGCCCGCCTGACCGAGCGCCTGGGCGATGCCGGCCGCAAGATCCACACCGGCCGCAGCCGCAACGACCAGATCCTGGTGGCGACCCGCCTGTGGTTGAAGGACAAGCTGCTGCACGTGGCCGGCCTGAGCCGGGAGATCGCCAAGGTGGCGCTGGACCGCGCCGAGGCCGAGAAGGACCTGCCGGTACCGGGTTACACCCACATCCAGCGCGCCGTGGTTTCCTCGGCGGGCATGTGGTGGGCTGGCTGGGCCGAGGCCTTCATCGACAACGCGATCCGTGCCCACGACACCTTCGCGCTGATCGACGCCAACCCGCTCGGCACCGCCGCCGGCTACGGCGTGAACCTGCCGCTGGACCGCGCCCACACCACCGCTGCGCTCGGCTTTGCGCGCATGCAGGTGTCGCCGATCTACGCGCAGCTGTCGCGCGGCAAGTTCGAACTGGCCGCGCTGGAAGCGCTGGGCGGGGCCACCCTGGACCTGCGCCGCATCGCCTGGGACCTGTCGCTGTTCACCAGCGGCGAATTCGGCTTCGTGGCGCTGCCGGCGCAGTACACCACCGGCAGCTCGATCATGCCCAACAAGCGCAACCCGGACGTGATCGAACTGATGCGCGCCACCCACGCCAGCGTGGCCGCCGCCCGTACCGAGATCGAGCAGCTGCTGTCGCTGCCGTCCGGCTACCACCGCGACCTGCAGAGCAGCAAGGGCGCCATCTTCCACGGCTTCGGCCGTGGCCTGGCCGCGCTGGAACTGCTGCCGGCATTGCTGGCCAACCTGGAATGGCGCGACGACAAGCTGCGCGCGGCGATCGACTCGGGCATGTATGCCACCGACGTGGCGGTTGAAGCGGCCGTGGCCGGCGTTCCGTTCCGCGAAGCCTACAAGGCTGCTGCGGCCGGGGCCGACAGTGCAGGGCAGGGGCGTACGCCCGAAGGCAGCCTGGCCGCGCGCGTGTCGCCCGGCGCGGCCGCCGATCTGCGGCTGGACGAACTGCGCGCCCGCTGGGCCGCGCTGGTGTGATCAGGACGGCGGCCGCGAGGTCGCCGTTTTTGCAACTGTACTGCCCGGCGCTGCCCGGCAACCCGAAGGGACACCCGATGAACATCTGCTACCTGGTACTGGTCACCCGCACCCCGGCATTCCGCGACGAGGTCGGCGCCGAGCACGCCCGCTTCCTCGATGACGTGCGCGCGCGCGGCCAGCTGCTGCTCACCGGCGGCTTCACCGACAAGAGCGGGGGCGCCTATGTGCTGCAGGACATGGCCGACCTCGCTGCCGCGCAGGCGCTGGTGGACACCGATCCGCTGCTGGTGCACGGCAGTGCCACCGCCAGCATCCACGAATGGGCCACCCGCTGAGGCATGCACCCGTGATGAGCCCGACCGTGCACTCGCCGTTTCCCGAACAGACCCTGCCGCCGTGGAAGCGCGCCGTGCTCAAGGTCGGCAGCAGCCTGCTGGCCGCCGATGGCGGCGGGCTGTCGCCGCGTCATGCGCTGGGCCTGGCCCAGTTCGTCTCGGCCAACGTGCTGGCCGGGCGCGAGGTGGTGATCGTGTCGTCCGGCGCGGTGGCCGCGGGCCGCGCGATCGTGCCGCGCGCGCTGGAAGCCGGTGCGGCGATGGCCGCGCGCCAGGCGCTGGCCGCGCTCGGCCAGGCGCAGTTGATTGGCCTGTGGCAGCGCTTCTTCGAGCGCCCGGTGGCGCAGGTGCTGCTCACCCACGACGACCTGCGCAACCGCCGCCGCTACCTCAACGCGCGCGCCACCCTCAACGAGCTGCTGCGCCTGGGCGCGTTGCCGGTGGTGAACGAAAACGACACCGTGTCGGTGGACGAGCTCAAGCTGGGCGACAACGACAACCTGGCCGCCACGGTTGCGGCGCTGATCGATGCCGACGTGCTGTTCATCGCCACCGACATCGATGGCCTGTACAGCGCCGACCCGCGCCGTAACCCGCAGGCCCGCCCGATCCACGACGTGCCCGAGCTCACCGGCGAGGTGCTGGCCATGGCCGGCGGCGCCGGTAGCGGGGCCGGTACCGGCGGCATGCACACCAAGCTCGAAGCGGCGGCCAAGGCCGGGCGGGTCGGCATCGACACCTGCCTGTTCAATGGCCGCGACAGCGACGTGGTGCGCGCACTGGCCCAGGGCCGGCTGTTCGGCACCCGCATCCACGCCGGGCAGACCCGTGTGGCCGCCCGCAAGTACTGGCTGCGGCATGCCCCGCTGGAACCCGGGGCGATCCTCATCGACGACGGTGCGGCCGCCGCGCTGCGCGACAAGGGCGCCTCGCTGCTGCCCGGTGGCGTGCGCGGTGCCGACGGCGATTTCCGCCGTGGCGACATGATCGAAGTGCGCCTGCGGAATGAGCAGGGCGAGGTATGCCTGGCGCGCGGCGTCAGCCAGTACTCGGCCAGTGACATCCGCCGCATCGCCGGCCACCACTCGCGCGACATCGAGCGCGTGCTCGGTTACAACTACGGTGGCAACGTGATCCACCGCGATGACCTGGTGGTGCTGTAACGCGCAAGAACATCCACGGTAGAGCCACGCCAGGCAGGGCTGCGCAGCCTGGGCCCGTTTGACATCCCGCAGCCACGCATGGCGTGGCTCTACCCTGTACTTCAGAGGATATTGAGATGGTTCCCAGCCCCCCCGCCGACATCCGCGCCCAGGCGCTGGCCTGCCGCATCGCGGCGCAGCAGCTGGCGCAGCTGTCGTCCAGCGCCAAGGCCGCGCTGCTGAACGCCATGGCGGCCGCGCTGGAGGCCGATGCCGCGCTCATCCTGGCGGCCAACGCGCGCGACCTGGCCGCCGCGCGCGACAAAGGCACCGGCAGCGCCATGCTCGACCGCCTGGCGCTGGACGCCACGCGCCTGGCCGGCATCGCCGCGGCATTGCGGGAAGTGGCCGCGCTGCCCGATCCGGTGGGCCTGGTCACCCGTGACGACGTGCGCCCCAACGGCATCCGCGTGCAGAAAGTGCGCGTGCCGCTGGGTGTGATCGTGATGATCTACGAAGCCCGCCCGAACGTGACCGCCGATGCTGCCGCGCTGTGCATCAAGGCGGGCAACGGCGTGATCCTGCGCGGTGGCTCGGAAGCCATCCACTCCAACACCGCCATTGCCGCCGCGCTCAAGCGCGCGTTGCGCGAGGCAGGCGTGGCCGACGCGGCGTTGACGCTGGTCGAGGATCTGCGCCGCGAGACCATGCTCGAACTGCTGCAGCTCAACGACCTGGTCGACCTGGCGATCCCGCGCGGCGGCGAAGGCCTGATCCGCTTCGTGGCCGAGCATGCGCGGGTGCCGGTGATCAAGCATTACAAAGGCGTGTGCCACCTGTACGTAGACCGCGCGGCAAACCTCGAACGTGCACTGGCGCTGCTGGTGGATGGCAAGTGCAGCCGGCCGTCGGCCTGCAACTCACTGGAAACGCTGCTGGTGCACGCCGACATCGCGGCCACCTTCCTGCCGCTGGCCGACACGGCACTGCGCGCACGCGGGGTGCAGCTGCGCGCCGATGACCGTGCGCGCCAGTGGCTCACCGATGCACAGCCGGCTACCGAGGCCGACTACGCTGCCGAATACCTGGACCTGATCATCGCCGTGCGCGTGGTTGATGACCTCGACCAGGCGCTGGCCCATATCCAGCAGTACAGCTCGGACCACACCGAGGTGATCGCCACCGAGGATGCACAGGCGGCCGAACAGTTCGTGCACGCCTTGCGCTCGGCGGTGGTGATGGTCAACGCATCATCGCGGTTCTCCGACGGCGGCGAACTGGGCCTGGGCGCGGAGATCGGCATTTCGACCACGCGCCTGCACGCCTACGGCCCGATGGGCCTGGAGGCGCTCACGGTCGAACGGTTCGTGGTGCGCGGGGAAGGGCAGACGCGGTAGGTGTGGTGTTGTTTGCAGGGCTGCCGCCCTGCACCCGCTACCGCCACGGCAACCGCAACGGCAACTGCAGCTGCAACGGCAACGGCAACGTCAGGAGCTTGCCATCCGTGGGATGGCGGGGTGGGTCCGGTTGCGGGGGACGCCGTAAACCCGTCCCTGGGGGCTTGGCCGCGGCATCCATGCCGCGGACACCCCCGCAACCGGACCCACCCCGCCTCCGACAGATTCCTGCGGCTGACAGTAGATCCACGGCGTGCGTGGACTTTTTTACTCCAATTTGAATTATTCGATTCGAATTACTCGACATCGAAATCGATATCGATATCGATTTTGATCAGATTTGATTCCCGCCTGGCATGGCTCTCCCCACCGTCACCAGGAAACTGTCGGGGGTGGGGCGGTGTGGGTGGGCAGGACCGTTGGCGCCATGGATGGCGCCATCGAGCCCCCAAGGACGGGTTCACGGCGTGTCCTGCCCACCCACACCGCCCCGCCCAACCAGCCGTAATCCAGAGCCGCGTTGGCCGTTGACGTTGCTCCGGCTCCGGCTTCGGCTTCGGCTTCGGCAGGTGCAGGGCGCAGCCCTGCCGAACCCTCCTACAGCAGCTGGTGGGTCACGCCCACCGGCCGTGCGTGATCGTCCATATGCAACGTAACCGCCTTCCCGCTGGCCAGCTGCGCGGCCAGCTCCGGGCTGGCGCCCAAGTCGCGCGCAATCTCTTCGCGGGTCGTGTCTTCGTGCGGCGTACGGCGCTCCTTGCCGGCAAACCGCAGACGGTTGTATTCGGCCCAGGCGATCAGCAGCACGGCCGTGCAGACCAGCATCACCGGCAACGCGATGATGATGAACGGGTCGATGGTCTGCTTGTACTCGTACAGCTGCAGCCAGGCCAGACGCCCGCCGAGCAGCCAGGAAATCAGCGTGACCAGCGGCGCCCACAGGTAGAAGTAAAAGCCCCAGAAGGCCAGCGTCACAAAGCCCCAGGCGGTGCGTTGCAGGCGGGGTTGCTGGCGCGGTTTCTGGATCAGGCGCGAGTCGAAGCGGCGGGTGGATTTGACAGTGTTCATCGGATTCCCCGGTCGGGACTGACCCAGACCGCCCGCTTGCCCCGGCGCTTGAACAGCGTCTTGGGCAGGGCCACCAGGGTCGTGAACAGGCTGATGAGCCAGTACGCCATCGGGTACCAGATCACCCAGAAGTAGTTGCGTCCAATGTGGGTTTCGTAACGACGATCAATGATCAGGCTGCTGGCGAACTGCAGCAGGCACACCAGCGCCAGGATCACCCCGTGCCATTGCGGCAGCAGCGTGGCGATATACAGGTCCTGCGGCATGGCAATGAACTTGCCCAGCACCCAGAGCACGATGATGGCCAGCATGGTGTAGGCCCACAGCACGCTCAGGATGTACTCCAGCAGCACGCCCCACATGCGCCGCTTGCGCCAGTTGAACAGCGAGCCGCCATGCCGCAGCAGCACTTCCACGCCACCTTGCGCCCAGCGCAGGCGCTGCCGCCACAGGCCTTTGAGCGTTTCCGGCATCAGGATGAAGCACAGCGCGTTGGGTTCGTAGCGGATGTCCCAATGGTCCAGCTGCAGGCGCCAGCTGATGTCGATGTCCTCGGTGACCATGTCATCGGCCCAGTAGCCGATGCGGTGCAGGGCGGTGCGGCGGAATGCAGCGATGACCCCGGAGATGGTGAAGATGCGCCCGTACACGCGCTGGGCGCGCTTGATCATGCCGATGATCGAAGAGAACTCGGCCACCTGCAGGCGCCCCAGCAGGGTGGAACGGTTGCGGATACGCGGGTTGCCGGTCACCGCCCCCACGCGCGGGCCGCTGGTCAGGTGCCAGACCATCCAGTGGGTGGCGTACTCCTCCAGCATCGCATCGCCGTCGATGCACACCAGGTACTCCGACCGTGCCGCCAGCGCGCCCATCCGCAGCGCGTTGGCCTTGCCCAGGTTGCGGTCCAGGTGCACCACGCGCAGCCGCGGGTGCAGGGCGGCCATCGCGTCCAGGCGGGCACCGGTGTCGTCGCTGCTGCCATCGTTGATGGCGATCACTTCGAAGTCCGGGTAGTTCTGGCGCAGCGCCGAGCCGAGCGTATCGGTCAGGTTGTCGGCTTCGTTGTGGCAGGGAATCAGGATCGAGGCGAACGGGTAGCTGGCCATCGGCGGCGGATCGTCGCGATCGCGCGCCTTGCGTTCGCGTCGGAAGAAGTAATACAGGCCACCAGACATCCAGAAGAACGCCATCACCATCGGATAGAAGAAGGCGAACTGGAACAGGGCGAACAGGAAGGGATGCATGGCAGCCTCACTTTTCCTCGTACGGGAAGCTGCGCGAGGACATGCCTGCGCGGGCATCGTAGGTGGACGGACGGCCGGCGATGAAGTCGTCGGGGTACCAGGCGAAATGACGCACGCCCTGCGCCTGCAGGCGACGGATCTGCGCACGCAGGCGCTCACCGGGAATCGGGGTCTGGGTACGCCAGTCCACCGTCTGCAGTTCGAACATGGTCTGGGACAGCTGCGGGTCGTGCGCACGCACCGCTACCACCAGCTTGTCCAGCCATTTTTCCGGGTTGCGGCTGCCTTCCATCCACGGCATCGCCATCAGCGCGGTGTGGTCGTAGGCCTTGTTGAACAGGTCCAGGCGCTGGGCGAACCAGCTGGCACTCTGCGGCTGCAGCACCGGCTGCGCGTACAGGTTGCGCACCGTGGCCAGCTTGGGCCGCCAGCGCTGCGCGGCGCGGCGCAGCTCCAGGGTGAAGTCGATCAATGCCTGGGTGCGTGCGCCGTCATCGCCTTCCGGCGGCAGCTGGCTCAGCTCGGTGTCGCGCAGGTAGGCATCGTCGTGGAACAGCAGCCCCTCGAAGTAGGAGTTGATCGCCAGGTCTTCGTAGATGTCATCGATGATCCGGCGCACCTTCGGGTTGGTGAAGTCCAGCCGGAAGATGCCGTCGCGCTCGGGGCTCTCGATCGCCAGCGCCTTGCGGATGGCCGGGTCCTTGAGCTCGTAGCCCAGCACCGGCAGCCACGCGAAGACCTTCACCCCGGCCCGCGTTTTCAGCTGCCATGCCACGCGGTTGAACAGGTCCGCGCGCATCGGCAGGTGCCGGTTGGGGAAGTACAGCGCGTCGGCCGAACCGTTGCCGTCCGGGTCGGCGAAGGCCTGCAGGAACACGTGGGTGGGGCCGATCTTCTTGACCCGCTCGATCAGCGCATCCAGGTTTTTGGCCAGCTGCGCCGGGTTGGCGTCGTACACCGCGTCCAGGTCGATCTGCAGGGCGCGCATGCCATCGCGCTCGACGTCGCGGCGCAGTTCGTAGGCCAGCTGGATCACGGTCGGGTTGTTGGTCACCAGCAACCGGGCCAGGCCGTGCAGGTCACGTGTCACCGGCGTGCTGCGGCCTTCCAGGTCGAAGGACACCGGCATGCCGAGCTGCTCGGCGATGTCGTTGCTCAGCGCGTTGTAGGCGGCGTACGGCCACACGATCGCCTTGGGCGACACGCCCACGTTCTTGCGGATGCGGTCCACGCTCAGCTGCAGGTCCGCGCGCAGGCGGGCTTCGTACTCGGCGGCGGTTTCGTAGCGTTTGGCGGTCGGGTCGTAGATGCGGGTGATCACCGCCGGGGTGGAGTTGCCCTGCGGGTTGGACTGCACGCCATGGTGCAGGTTGTCGGTGTGGCTGGCCAGTTCGATCAGGCCGCTCTTCTGCATCTCGCGCAGTTGTTCCCAGGTGAGGAAATCATCGCGGGTGAAGGGGCGGTAGCCGTAATCGATCTGGCGACCGACGGGCATGTCCACGTAATCGGTGATCACCGCCACCAGCGCCGGGTAGTTGTAGGCGCGCAGCAGCGGGAACACCTTGCTGTACACGCTGCGCAGGCCGTCATCGAAGGTCAGCAGCACCGGCTTGGGCGGCAGCGGGGTACCGCCCTGGGAGGCGGTGATCAGCTGCGACAGCGACACCGGGTGGTAGCCGTGCGCGGACAGCCAGTCCAGGTGGGCTGCGAAGTTCTGGGTGCTGACCGCATAGGCGTCCAGGTCGCTGGTGGTGGCCACGTCATCGCGGATGTCGTGGTAGCTGAGCACCAGCAGGCCGTTGTCGGCCGAATCCAGCAGGGCCGGCTGCGGCTGCGCGTGCGCGGGGACGACCACGGCCAGCATCGCCAGCAGCAGGCCCAGGGTCCAGCGTTTCAGATCCATATGTCCCATCTCATTCTCCCCAGCGCAGGCCGACATCCAGGCCGACGTGTCGTTCGCGTTGTCCGTCGTAGACCGGTCGCGACCAGCTCACGCCGTACTCGAAGATCCGGCCTTCGCCGAGCTGCCATTCGTGGCGGTACTCGGCCGACGGCACGATCGCGCTGCCAAAGCCCTGCTGCCAGTACTGCCCCACCGACACCGTCAGGCGGTGCCGGAAGTGGCGTTCGTAGTGGCGCCACAACTGCTGGTCCACGCGCAGCCCCAGTTCCACCGAGTGGTCCTCGGACGGATTGAAGTAGGGCACGTCGTCGCGGCTGCCCTGGCTGGCGTAGAGGCTGCCGAGGCCGTCCAGGATCAGCGTGGGACGGGTCAGCAGGCGCTGTTCGATGGCGGTGGTGACGGTGTCGCGGCGGTTGCCGTCGTCGTAGCGGAACTGGCTGGCGCCGATGCTCCAGTGGGTGCGTTCGTTGCGGCGGTAGTCCGCGGCCACGGCCACGCTGTCGGCGGTGATGCCCGACACGCGCGCCTGCATCGAGGCATCGGCGTCGTTGCGCGCGGCGGTGACGCCCACGTGCCACTGGTCGCTGAACTGCCAGCCGAGGCCGGCGCTCAGGCCGGTATCGCCGATGTGGTCGTTGGCGCGGTTGACGAAGGCTTCGGCATCGGCGCGGCCATAGCGGTAGCGCGTACCAACGCCGACCCGCAACGGGTTGATGGTCTGGTCCTGGAAATCGACATTGCGGCGGTCGGCAAAGGCCACCACGCGCCAGCGGTCGTCGAGGATCGGCGACTGCACTTCCACGCCGTAACGGCCGTCATCGTTACCCAGCGGCGATGCGCCGCCGCCGCCGGAACTGCGCCCGCCCTCGGCGTAGGCATGCAGCTGCCAGCCGCGGTGGGCACGCCAGCTGCGGTCCAGCCGCTGTACCGACGGCTGGCCAGGGTAGCGTTCCAGCAGGGTGTCGTGGATGGGGCGGGCGAGGTCGTCGCGCTGCAGCTCCACGTAGGCGTCGTACTGGCCCAGCCGGGCCGGGACGTCGCGCGGGTCCAGCGTGTTGGCCATGCTGTAGCGCTCCAGTGCCCGGCGCGGCCAGCCGCGCATCAGGTACACATTGCCCAGCGAAGATTGCGTGCCGGTGTTGCCCGGGCCGATGTCCACCATCTTCTCCAGGTCGCGCTGGGCGGTGGGCAGGTCGCCGCTGTAGGCACGCACCATGGCCAGGTTGAGGTCGGCTTCGTAGCGCGGCCAGTTGGCGTGGGGGGCCTTGGCGCCGTTGGTCCAGCGCCAGGCTGGTTCGTCGGCCTGCCATTTCTTGAGCAGCGCGATGGCGGTGTCGGCCTGTTCGCTTTCCAGGTAGGCGTAGGCCAGTTCGGAACGCACCTGCGGCTGCGAGGGGTCGGCTTTCATGGCCGCCTCGAGCACCGGAATGGCTTCCTGCGGGTGCTGGGTGGCCATCAGCGAATCGCCGATCGGGGCCATCAGGTAGTTCGGCACGGGATGGCCTTCGGCCAGCAGGCTGCGGTATTCGTCGCGCACCTGCGTGTGCCGGCCCAGCCGGTTGAGCAGGATCAGGCGGTCGTAGCGGATGCGCAGCGGCGCGGCCTGCACGGTGCTGCCATCGCGGTCGAGGTACTGCTGCATCTGGGCCAGTGCGCCCTCGGCTTCGTCCAGCCGGGTGTCTTCGCTGGCCCCGTAGGCCAGGCTCCAGCCGACCAGCTTGGCCAGGTAGTTGGCTTCAAAACGCTGCTTCTGGCCGTCGTCGAACAGCTGCGGGCGGGCCTGGTACATCTGCCAGGCGCGGTGCGCGTTGCCGATGTCGGACAGGGTGAGCACCTGCAGCTTGTACAGCAGTTCGTCGTTGGGCGACTGCAGCTGGGCCCGCTCGATCGCGGCCAGCGCATCCAGCCATTGGGCGTGGTCGCGGAACTGGCTGATCTGACCCAGTTGGTCCGCAGTGGCGGCGGCGCGGGCGCCGGTGCTGGTCAGACAGAGTGTGGCGCATGCCAGGCCGACGCAAAGCGCCAGCGGCCGATGGTTGTACATGGAACCCCCAGAGCGTCCCTTCAGAGAATATGCTGTGCTCAAAATGTGACGCACATCACATGCCAATCCTGCCCTACTACGCATTTGTTTACAATTCGTTAAAGCACGCGTCACTCTCCACCGCTGTCGCGGTAGATGCCAAACACGTCGTAACGTACTGATCGCAAAGCCCCCACAGGCCGCCGCCACGGCGATGTCCCCGGGGGTGCTGCGCACTGAAGCCGTTCAGTGAGGCGCGCTGGGTACGGTCCAGTCCACATCGCCCGCCGTTGCCGGCAGGTCAATGTTGGACACGCTACGTCAGTAGGTGCGCATGCGGTGTGTAGAAGCGACGCTCACCACTGGTCTTCCAGTTTCTGCGGCTTGCAGGCCACCCACGAGGCGGTGAGCAGGACGAGTGCGCAGATCACCAGGAAGCCGAACGGCAGGTGCCAGCCACCGCTCATTTCGTGCAGCCAGCCGAACAGGAACGGGCCGAGGCAGCTGAAGGCGTAACCCACGCCCTGCATGAAGCCGGACAGGGCGGCCGAGCCGGCAGGCGTGCGGGTGCGCAGGTTGATCAGGGTCAGCGCGAGCGGGAACGTGGACGGGCCGATGCCGAGCAGGACCGCCCACAGCCACGGTGCCTTCATGGGGGCGAAGAGCAGGCCGGCGAACGCGATGAGGAAGGCCGAGAACCCGATCAGGACCAGCGGGAACGGGTTGCGCAGGCGCACGGCCAGGGCGGGCATGGTGAGCGAGGGCAGCAGGCCGCAGGCGGCGAAGATGGCCACCATGATGCCGCCGAAGGCAGGGGTGGCACCGGCTTCGACGACGATGCGCGGCAGCCAGGTGAACATGGAGTAGGTCATGAGCGAGGTCATGCCGAACATGAGGGTCATGCCCCAGCCAAGCGGGGTGCGCCAGACCTTGCCATGCGGCTGGGCGGCCGGGTCGGCGGCGGTGTCGAGCGGGTCCGGATGCGGGCGGCGGCGGGCCAGCGCCATCCAGGGCAGCGCGGCGGCCAGGGCGAGGATGGCCCAGATGCCCAGCGAGACGCGCCAGCCGGCGCTTTGGGCCAGGGGCACGGCGAGCAGGGCGGGCATCATGGTGCCAACCTGCAGGACGGTGATGTAAAGGGTGCTGACGGTGCCGACGCGGTTGGCGAAGTAGCGCTTGACCAGCGGCGGCACGACGACGTTGCCGATGCCCATGCCGGCGAGGGCGACGATGGAGCCGAACAGCAGGCTGCCGATGCCGCCGGCCATGGAGCGCAGCAGCAGGCCGACGGTGGCCAGGCCCATGGCGAGCAGGGCGGTGCGTTCCAGGCCGATGCGGCGGGCCACCATGGGGGTGGTGACGCCGAACAGGGCGAACGAGGCGGTGGGCAGCATGCCGAGCACGCCGGTCATGGTGGTGCCGAAGCCGAAGGTCTGGCCGAGCAGGTCGAGCAGCGGGGTGACCGAGGTGACGGCGGTGCGCAGGTTGAGCGCAGCCAGCAGGATGGCCGCAAAGGCGAGCACGCGTCCGCGCAGCAAAGAGGAGGCGTGTGGGTCGGTAGGAGTCATGGACGTGGATCTCGTGCAGGTGGCGCGATCACGGTGGGGGCCGGATGTGCGGAAACGCCGCCACGGGCGCATGGCCGGGGGCTGCGTGGGGTCGAAGAGGAATGGCGCGCGCCGCGCGCGTCCCGAAGCGGGGCATTGTACCTGCGCCAAATGAATGGGTCGTGCCAACGGGCCGGACGGAGATCAACGGCTGGCCGCGTAGAGCCGGGCTCTGCCCGGCTGCTGGTGCCGCCATAGTTCAAATCTGCCGGGCACACCCCGGCGCTACGCGACGATGCCATCCAGGCTTGGGCGTGCCCCAATCAGCAGACACAAAAAAGCCCGGAGGACATGTGTCTTCCAGGCTTCAATGTGACCATCAAATGGTCGGGGAGACAGGATTCGAACCTGCGACCTCTACGTCCCGAACGTAGCGCTCTACCAGACTGAGCTACACCCCGTAAGGAGCCGCCTATTGTATCGATCCCGCCCTTCGGCGGCAAGGGGGACCGTGTTGCTTTCCTTCGGTGCCGTGTTGCCACGGCTTAGACACAAAAGCCTGGAAATCGTGTTTCCAGGCTTCAATGCGACCACCTGAGTGGTCGGGGAGACAGGATTCGAACCTGCGACCTCTACGTCCCGAACGTAGCGCTCTACCAGACTGAGCTACACCCCGAAGGAGCCGCCAAGAATACGGTGTGAAGGCCGTATCGGCAACTCTTTTTTACACTTTCAGCGTTGCTCGTTGTCCAGCCGGCTGGTTTCGCGGGCTTCGAACCACATGCCGTTGAGGATGGCCACGACCGAGGCAAGGCCGGCGCCGAGGATCCAGGCGAAATACCACATGTTCACTCTCCTTCATTCGGGGGTGGTGCCGACCGGTGGTCGGCACGCATGGAACCACTCAATACGCGTTGGGGTTGTCGCCCATGTCCTCGGCGGTCGTCTTGCCCTTCATGACGCGGTACACCCAGCTGGTATACGCGATGATGATCGGCAGGAAGATGGCCGTGGCCAGCAGCATGATCCACAGCGTGAGGTGGCTGGACGAACTGTCCCAGACGGTCAGGCTGGAGATGGGCTGGCTGGAGGACGGCAGCAGGAACGGGAAGATCGCAAAGCCGACGGTGAGGATGATGCCGGCGATGGACGCACCCGAGGCGAGGAAGGCCAGGCCGCCCCGGCGGGCACGCAGCAGCACCGCACTGGCCAGGGCACCGAGCAGGCCGATCAGCGGGAACACCACCGTGGCGGGCATGCTGCTGTAGTTGCGCAGCCAGCCGCCGGCGACGCTGCCCAGTTCAACGGTCTTCAACAGCGGGTTGGTCGGGCCGTCGGTGACCACCTGCGAGGTGATCTGGTAGCCCGGCAGGCCGAAGGCCACCCAGGCGCCGGCGGCGGCAAACAACACGAAGCTCGCCAGTGCAGCCACGCTGCCATAGCGGGCCGAACGCTCGGCCACCGGACCGTCGGTCTTGAGCACCAGCATCGCCGCACCGTGGGCCACCACCATCGCCACGCTCACCAGGCCCGCCACCAGGGCGAACGGGTTGAGCAGGCCGATCAGGGTGCCGGTGTAGAAGATGCGCATGCTGTCATCGAAGTGGAACGGCACGCCGACCAGCACGTTGCCCACCGCCACGCCGGCGATCAGTGCCGGCAACAGGCCGCCGACAAACAACGCCCGGTCCCAGTTCTGGCGCCAGCGCTTGCCGGGCATCTTGCTGCGGTACTTGAAGGCGACCGGGCGCAGGATCAGCCCGAACAGCATCAGGAACACGGCCAGGTAGAAGCCGGAGAAGCTCACCGCGTACAGCGGCGGCCACGCGGCGAAGATCGCGCCGCCGCCGAGCACCAACCAGACCTGGTTGCCTTCCCAGACCGGGCCGACGGTGTTGATCACCAGCCGGCGTTCGTCATCGGTGCGGGCCACGAACGGCAGCAGGGTGCCAACGCCCAGGTCGAACCCGTCCATGACGGCCCAGCCGACCAGCAGGATGCCGAGCAGCAGCCACCAGATCACGCGGAGCGTGGTGTAATCAAGTGCAATGAATTCCATCTGGATTCTCCTGCCTCAGGCTTGGCCGGGGGCGGCGGCAACGGGGGAAACGGGGCGGATGTCGGCCTGCAGCGTGGGCAGGATCTCTTCCGGACCCTTGCGGATCGCCTTCAGCATCAGCTTGACCTCGATCACCAGCAGCACCGTGTACAACCCGGTGAACACCGCCAGCGTGGTCAGGATTTCATGCAGGGCCAGGCCCGATGCGGCGTAGAAGGTGGGCAGCACGCCATCCACAGCCCACGGCTGGCGACCGTATTCGGCCACGAACCAACCGCATTCGATCGCGATCCACGGCGCCGGCAGCGACCACACGGCCAGGCGCAGGAACCAGCGCTTGTCCTGGAAGCTGTTGCGGCACGAGAAGTAGAACGCCAGGGCGAAGAAGGCGATCAGGTAGAAGCCCAGGCCAGCCATGATGCGGAAGGTCCAGAACAGCGGTGCCACGCGCGGTACCGTGTCCATCGCCGCCTTGGAAATTTCTTCCGGGGTGGCGTTGAGGATGTCCTCGCGGTAACGCTTCAGCAGCAGGCCGTGGCCCAGATCCTGCCAATGACGGTCGAACATCTCGCGCGCTTCGACGTCGTTCTTGTCCTTGCGCACGCGTTCCAGCGCACCGTACGCCAGCTGGCCGCCGCGGATGCGGTTCTCGGCGCGGCCCACCAGTTCCAGGATGCCCGGGATCGGCTGGTCCAGCGAACGGGTGGCGATCAGGCCCATCAGGTACGGGATCTTGATCGCGTAATCGTTGGTGTGGGTGGTCTGGTTGGGAATGCCGAAGGCAGTGAAGTCGGCCGGGGCACGCTCGGTTTCCCACATCGCTTCAATCGCAGCCAGCTTCATCTTCTGGTGTTCGCTGGCGGCGTACCCGCTCTCGTCACCCAGCACCACCACCGACAGCGACGACAGCAGGCCGAAGGCCGCCGCCACCGCGAACGAACGGCGGGCCATGTCCTTGTACTTGCCCCGCAGCAGGTACAGCGCACTGATGGACATCACGAAGATCGCGCCGGTCACGTAGCCGGCACTGACGGTGTGCACGAACTTGGCCTGCGCTACCGGGTTGAACAGCACCGCGGCAAAATCCACCACTTCCATGCGCATCGTTTCGGGGTTGAACACCGCCCCGGTCGGATTCTGCATCCAGCCGTTGGCGATCAGGATCCATACCGCCGACAGGTTGGTGCCCAGCGCCATCAGCCAGGTCACGGTAAGGTGCTTGACCGCGCTCAGCCGCTTCCAGCCAAAGAAGAACAGGCCGATGAAGGTGGCTTCTAGGAAGAACGCCATCAGCCCTTCGATGGCCAGCGGTGCGCCGAAGATGTCACCCACGTAGTGGCTGTAGTACGACCAGTTCATGCCGAACTGGAATTCCATCACCAGGCCGGTGGCCACGCCGATGGCGAAGTTGATGCCGAACAGCGTGCCCCAGAACAGGGTCATCTGCCGCCAGACCTGTTTGCGGGTCATGACGTACACGCTCTCCATGATGGCCACCATGAAGGACAGCCCGAGCGTGAGGGGGACGAATAGGAAGTGGTACATCGCGGTCAGAGCGAATTGCAGCCGCGACAGTTCTACGACTGTCTGATCAATCATGGCCTGGCTACCTCGTTGGGTGTTTGCGTTTCAGGTGGCGGGAAGGGGGGTCTACGGGATGAATTCTGTGACCTGCAACTTCAAATAGCCTTGATTCAGATCAATGTACGAGCGGTCTTGCCAAGGAATCGTATGCGTTCCTGGCAGCCTGCGACCGCTTGCCGCACGGGGGCCATGCCGGCACCCACTACAATCGACGGAAACCTCCCTGTGTCCCTGCGTGATCTGCCTTGAGCATACCCCCCGACGCCACTGTTGTTGAAACCACGGCCCTGCGCCGTCGCCGCCTGCACTGGCTGGGCGGGCTGGGCGTGGCGGCGCGCGGGCGCCAGCGCATGGCCGCGCTGTGCATCTGCGTGTCCGGGGCGCTGTTGATCGGCCAGGCCGCCGCCATCGCCTGGTTGATCCAGGCTGTGCTGGTACAGCACCGGCCGTTGGCCGATGCCACCCCGGTGCTGCTGGGCCTGCTGGCGGTGCTGGTCGCGCGCGCGCTGCTGGGCAGCGCTACCCAGGCAGCGGCCGGCGATGTGGCAGATGCCGCACGGCTGGCCCTGCGTGAACGGGTCTACCGGCGCCTGCTGGGGCGCGGGCCGTTGTGGCTGCGCCAGCAGCGTACCGGTGAGCTGGGCGAGCTGATGCTGGCCCATGCCGATGCAATCGAGAACTATTACGCCGGTTATCAGCCGGTGCGCATCGAAGTAGTGGTGGTGCCGCTGCTGATCGCGCTGGCGGTGGCCTGGACCGATTGGGTAGTCGCGCTGATCCTGGTGTTCACCGCGCCGCTGGTGCCGTTCTTCATGATGCTGGTGGGCTGGGGCGCAGAAGCGGCCGGGCGCGCGCAGCTGGGCGAACTGGCCCGCATGAGCGGGCATTTCGCCGACCGCATCAAGGGCCTGGGCCTGCTGCGCCTGTACGGGCGGGGCGAGGCCGAGCTGGAGGGCGTGGCCGCCGCCGCCGAAGGCGTGCGCGAGCGCACCATGAAAGTGCTGCGCATCGCCTTCCTGTCGTCCACCGTGCTGGAGTTTTTCGCCTCGGTCAGCGTGGCCATGGTCGCGCTGTATTTCGGGCTGAGCTACCTGGGCCTGATGTCGTTGCACGCGCAGGTGCCCACACTGGGCGTGGGCATGTTCTGCCTGTTGCTGGCGCCGGAGTTCTACGCGCCGCTGCGGCGCCTGGCCGCGCACTACCACGACCGCGCCAACGCGCTGGCCGCCGCCGCCGAGGTGGAGCGCCTGCTCGGTGAGCTGCCTGGTGCGGAGGAGGGCAGCGACGCCCCTGCCGCCGTCGCGCGTGCGCCCGAACTGCTGGAACAGCACGCGCCGCCGGTGCAGGTGCGCGACCTGGTGTTGCGCCCGCTGGGCGCGCAGCACGACGTGATCAATGGCCTGTCCTTCCAGATCGAGCCCGGACAGCGGCTGGCGCTGGTCGGCCCCAGCGGCAGTGGCAAGAGCACCCTGCTGGAAGCGCTGGCCGGCTGGCTGCCGCCGCAGTCGGGCAGCATCGTGCTGCGCCCCGGGCTGGAAATCGGCTATGCCGGGCAACGCCCCTACCTGTTCCACGGCAGCATTGCCGACAACCTGCGCCTGGCCGACCCGGGCGCCACCGACGCGCACCTGCGTGCCGTCGCCGAGGCGGCGCAGGTGATGCGCTTCGCGTCCGCCCTGCCGGATGGGCTGGATACGGTGATCGGCGAGCGCGGCTTTGGTCTGTCCGGCGGCGAAGCACGCCGCATCGGTCTGGCCCGGTTGCTGCTGCGCGACCCGCAGCTGCTGCTGCTCGATGAACCCACCGCCTTCCTTGATCCGGACACCGAGGCCGACCTGCTGCGCACGCTGGCCGCATTCGCGCGCGGCCGCAGCGTCATCATCGCCACCCACAGCGAAACCGCCATGGCCTGGGCCGATACGCGCCTGACATTGACCGCCAGCGGCACCCGTAACACGCTGGAGGTGTCGGCATGAGTGCGCCGCACATCGACTCGTTGAAGCAGGTATTTACCCGCCATCGCGGTCGCCTGGTACTGACCGTACTGCTGCTGTGGACCACCATGCTGGCCGGCACCGCATTGCTGGGGCTGTCCGGCGGCTTCCTTACCGCGGCCGCACTGGCCGGTGCGGCCGGGCTGGGCAGCGGCTTCAACTTCTTCTCGCCCTCCGCGGGCATCCGCGGGCTGACCATGGCGCGGATCGCCTCGCGCTATTTCGAAAAGCTGGTGGGCCACGACGTCACCCTGCGCATCGCCCGCGACCTGCGCGTGTGGTTCTTCCGCCGCGCGCTGCCGTTGGCGCCCGCGCGACTGGCCGGTGTGCGCACCGGCGAGCTGCTGGCGCGGCTGATGTCGGACATCGGCGAAGTGGACGGCCAGCTCGTGCGCGCGATCGGCCCGTTGCTGGCCCTGGGCGGCATCTCGCTGGTGGGCGTGATCGCCGCCGGCATCATCTACCCGCCTGCGGCGCTGCTGCTGGGCGTGCTGGCGCTGTTAATCGGCGCGGGCGTGCCGTGGCTGACCGTGCGCGGTGCCGGCGACCAGGAGCGCGACCGCGCGCTGCATCGCGCACAGCTGCGCGCGCAGTCCTTCGAGGGCCTGGAAGGCGCGGCAGACCTGACCGCCCTGCAGGCGCGCGAGCACTGGAACTTGCGCGTGCTGGTGGCCGCCAAGCAGCTGAAATCGCGTGACCGCCGGCGCCGGGTGCGGTTGATCGGTGGCAATGCGCTGCACGGCGTGTGTGCGGCGGCAGGGCTGGTGGCCATGGTGTGGGTGGCACTGCGCGGTTTCGAGCGCGGCGCAATCGATGCCGCCTTGGCTGCGGGCCTGGTCTTCCTCACCGTGGCGCTGCTGGAACTGTGGGCGGCCATCGGGCTGGCGTGGCAGTCGTGGTTGTCCGGACGGGTGGCGGCGGTGCGGCTGGAGCAGATCGTGGACCAGCCCGCCGGCGTGACCGAACCGGTGAATCCGGTGCCGGTGCCTACCGAGCCGGCCACGCTCAGCGTGGAACACGTGGCGTTCCGCTGGCCGGGACAGGAGCGGGCATTGCTGGACGGGCTGCAGTTGCAGCTGCGGCCGGGCGATCGCATCGCCATCCAGGGCGACAGCGGCTGTGGCAAAACCACGTTGTCGTCGCTGCTGTTGCGCCTGTGGGACCCCGATGCCGGTTACGTACGTTACGGCGGCGTCGACATCCGCCAGTTCGCCCAGGCCGATTGGCACCGGCAGGTGGCGTGGCTGCCGCAGAACGCACCGGTGTTTGCCGGCAGCGTGGCCGACAATCTGCGCCTCGGTAATCCGCAGGCGACGGATGCGCAGCTGTGGCAGGTGCTGGCCGATGTGCGCCTGCGCGCCTGGGCCGAACAGATTGGCGGGTTGCAGGCGTGGGTGGGCGAGAACGGCGCCACCATGTCGGCCGGGCAGGCGCGGCGCCTGGCGCTGGCGCGGGCGCTGCTGCGCGGCTCACCGATTCTGTTGCTGGATGAGCCTACCGAAGGGCTGGACGTGGATACCGCGCATGCGCTGTTGCATGACATGGTGGCTGCGCTGGGCAGCCGTAGTCTGGTGATGATCACGCATGATGTGCTGCCGGAGGGCATCGTGCATCGGAGCTACCGGTTGCGGGATGGGAAGTTGGCATAGAAGTGCGGCACGAAGGGCACTGGCAGGCCACCGCCACTGCCATATCGTAGACATGGCATATATACCCTCCATGCATGAGTGATATGCGCGTCCGCGCTTCTTCCAAGGTGAACCCGAGGGTAGATTCCCCTGACAATCTGTCACGGAGTGACCCATGCAGACACGCACCCGCCTTCGCACTCTGGTGTTTGGCTTCCCCTCCTCACTGATCTGGATGGCGGTTTCCCTCTGTGCCACGACCGCCATGGCCAACGAGCCACTGCAGATCGAGGCGCAGGGGAGTTTCCTCGCAGGTGGCATGGAAAAGACGGAGCCTGGCACGTTCGATCCGTTGAAACCGTCCAATCCGGAGGGACAGAGCTACCACGGTGATCACGTCTATGCCTTCTACCAGAAGCCGGTGAATGCGCGTCCGCTACCGATCGTGATGTGGCACGGTGCGGGCCAGTCGTCCAAAAGCTGGGAAACGACTGCCGACGGGCGGGAGGGCTTCCAGAACCTGTTCCTGCGTCGCCGCTTCACCACCTACCTGATCGATCAGCCACGGCGAGGCAAAGCCGGCCGAAGCATGGTCGAGTCCACGCTGAAGCCTGTCGCAGACGATCAGATGTGGTTCAACCAGTTCCGAATCGGCCTCTGGCCGACGTACTTCGGCGGCAGTCAGTTCCCGACAGGGGAGGCCACGCTGGACCAGTTTTTCCGTTCGGTCACGCCGAACACGGGGCCGTTCGACCTCGGGGTAGTCTCTGACGGGGTAGCTGCTGTGCTGCAGAAAACAGGGCCTGCGATCCTGTTCACCCATTCGCAGGCGGGAGGCCCTAGCTGGATGACGGCTATAAAGAGCCCGAATGTTCGCGCAATCGTCGCCTTCGAGCCCGGCAGCAGCTTCGTGTTTGCCAAGGACGATGCGCCGGTACCGATTCCCAGTGCGTTCGATACCGTCGCACCCGCCGTGGTGTCTCCCGAGGCGTTCAAGGCGCTGACGCGGATCCCCATTCTGGTGCTGTACGGCGACAACATCCCTGACAAGCCCGTTGACCTGCCCGCGCAGGACAGCTGGCGCGCGCGGTTGGAAATGGCCCGCGCCTGGCGCGACGCGGTCAATCGGCAGGGTGGGGACGTGACCTTGATCCATTTGCCGGACATAGGAATCCGTGGCAACAGCCACTTCCTGTTCTCGGACCTCAACAACGTTCAGATCGCCGATCTGGTGAGTGAGTTTCTGGCGAAGAAGAATCTGGATCATTGAGCCGGACTGCGTCGTGCATTGATCGCGCCATCAAAGGCATGTGGCGCGCCGGTGCTGCGACGCTCGCCGATCCACAATTCATATCATTCATGCATGAGTGATATCCGGTTGATGCTCTTTTTCCATGGGTGCACGGCGGTTAGTTTTACGCCTGATCCCCCGCCAACGTGGGCGCGCCACATGCACCGGCAGGGGTAACGTCCGAACTGGGAGCACTTGAATGAAGCACATCGTGCACGCCACGCTGTTGGCGATGTCTCTTGGCCTGGCGGCAGGCAACGCGGCCGCCGCCGACTACACGCTCAACCCCTTCACACTGGCCTACGAAGGTGCGATCACGCGGAATGTGCCCAGCGAGGTCAACATCCACTCGGTGTCCTATCCGCTGAATGGAATCGAGATCGCCGCGAACTTCTACACGCCGGCCAACTTCGATGCCGCGCGGAAATACCCGACCATCGTGGTCGCCCATCCCAATGGTGGGGTCAAGGAGCAGGTGGCCGGCCTGTACGCGCAGCGTTTGGCCGAGCAGGGCTACATCGCCATTACCGCCGATGCGGCCTATCAGGGGGCGAGCGGCGGCCAGCCCCGCAGCGTGGACACGCCGTCCCACCGCATCGAAGACATCCACGGCATGGCGGACTTCATCAGTCGATTCCCCTGGGTCGACACCACGCGCCTGGGTTTGCTGGGCATCTGTGGCGGCGGCGGTTACTCGCTGGCGGCCGCGCAGACCGACAAACGGTTCATGGCTGTGGCCACGATCAGCATGTTCAACTCTGGCCGTGTACGCCGCAACGGCTACGCCGACTCGCAGCTGGACACCATCCAGCAGCGCCTGCAGCAGGCTTCGAATGCGCGGGCACAGGAAGCTGCCGGCGGCGAAGTGCTGTACTCCGGCGACGCCAATCTCACCGACGCACAGATCGCCAAGCTTCCCTTCGATCTGTATCGGCAGGGCTATGCGTACTACTGGAAGACGCACGCCCATCCCAACGCCACCTTCCGCTACACCACCAGCAGCCTGCTGGAGCTGATGCGTTGGGACGCCACCGACCAGATCGAGCTCATCAACCAGCCGCTGCTGATGATTGCCGGCAGCAAGGCTGACAGCCTGTACATGACCCAGGACGCTTTCGCCAAGGCGACCGGTACCTCCGACAAACAAATGGTGCTGCTGGACGGCGCTACGCATATCGAAACCTACTGGGTGCCGAAGTACGTGGATGCCGCCGTCGCCTCGCTGACCACGTTCTACAGCCGGACGCTTGCGCGATGAGCGCGCCTCGCAGATCAACCGCGCAGAGTGCGCTGCTGGGTGCGGCATTGAGCGTGGCGGCACCATTCGCCGGCGCGGTCGAACCCCCCACGCAGCAGATCACCCGAGCGGGAACGCAGTCGTCCGTGGCCGGTCCGGCAGCGACCTTCGTCGGCAAGGTGCGGGTAGATCCGCTGTTCCCGGCGGACGAGGAGGTGCAGGCTTCTTCGGCATACGTCAGCTTCGAGCCGGGTGCGCGCTCGGCCTGGCACACCCACCCCGCCGGTCAGCGACTGGTGGTTACCTCCGGCGTTGGGCTGACCCAAGAATGGGGTAAGCCGGTGCAGCAGATACACGTCGGGGATGTGGTGGTGTGTCCTGCCGGGGTCAAGCATTGGCACGGCGCCGCGCCCCACAGCGCAATGACCCACCTTGCAGTAACCGGGGTGGTAGACGGCAAATCGGTGGCGTGGCTGGAGCAGCTCAGTGATGACCAGTATCGCGACGCATCGGCGGGTATCGACGCTCCCGTTGCCGGGCCGCTTTCGCCGAGGCAGCAGGCTATCCCGCTGATTGCGGCCGCAGCGGCCAGCAGTGACATGCCCCAGCTCACTGCCGCGTTGAGCCGGGGACTGGATGCTGGCCTGACGTTGAGTGAGACAAAGGAAGTGCTCGTGCAGCTGTATGCCTATGCGGGGTTCCCAAAGAGTCTCAATGCCCTGGGCGAGTTGATGAACGTGGTGCGCGCACGTGAGGCGAGGGGTATCGCCACCGCACCCGGGCAACCGCCCACCGGAAAGGTGCCCGTGGGCGCTGCGCTGCGCGCTCGGGGCACCGCCAACCAGACCCGGATCTCCGGTGCCCCGGTGACCGGGCCGGTCATGGACTTCGCCCCCATCATCAACCAGTACCTGCAGACGCACCTGTTCGGCGACATCTTCGAGCGCGACAACCTGGACTGGCAGAGCCGTGAACTGGCCACGGTTGGCACGCTGGCGGCGATGCCCGGCGTGGAAGCGCAGTTGCGCTCGCATATGGCGGCCAGCCAGCGCGTGGGCCTCAGCCGCGCACAGTTGCACCACCTGGCCCAGCTGCTGGCCCATAGCGGTTACGCGGCCGCATCCGCCCGAGCAGTGCAGGCGCTGGAACAGACTCCGCCGCCTTCGCCCTGACCATGCCGTTCATGGAGACCGCAATGAGCACCCTGCCCAACAACCCGCAACGCCGCTCCATCCTGAAGGGCGCGGCTGCGCTGGCGGCGCTGCCGCTGACAGGCGCGCTGGCTACGTCCACGGCCAACGCATCCCCCGCAGCTGCAGCGCAGAAAATGGACGCCCGCCGCATGCTCGGAACGCTCCAGGTTTCCAGCATCGGGCTGGGCGTGCAGAACATGAGCCGCACCTACCAGACCACCATCCCCTCGCGCATCGAGATGCACCGCATCATCCGTGCCGCGTTCGATCGCGGGATGACGTTCTACGACGCAGCCGAGGCCTATGGCCCGCATGAAGTGGAACGAATCCTGGGGGAAGGCGTCGCCTCCTTCCGCAACGAGGTGGTGATCGCCACCAAGTTCGGCTGGAACATCGACCTGGAAACCGGTGCGCGTGGCCCGGGCCTGATCAGCAGGCCCGCGCATATCAAGCGGGCGGTAGAGGGCATGCTCACGCGGCTGCGTACCGACCGCATCGACCTGCTGTACCAGCATCGCGTGGACCCGCAGGTGCCGATCGAAGACGTGGCCGGTGCGATCCAGGACCTGATGACCGAGGGCAAGGTGCTGCATTGGGGCCTGTGCGAGATGGGTCTGAAGACGCTTCGCCGCGCGCACGCTGCGCTGCCGGTGACCGCTGTGCAGAGCGAGTACTCGATGCTCTGGCGAGGACCGGAACAGCAGGTGCTCGCTGCGTGCGCCGAGCTGGGCATCGGATTCGTGCCATGGAGTGCACTGGGCGTAGGCTTCCTGACCGGTGCGATCGACGCCAGGACACGGTTTGCCGAAGGTGACATTCGCGGCATCGAAACGCGCTTCACCCCGCAGAACATCGAACACAACCTGGCATTGGTGCGCCTGCTCAGGGACTGGGCCGCGCGAAAGCAGGCCACGCCGGCACGGATCGCATTGGCCTGGCTGATGGCACAGCAACCTTGGATTGTGCCGATTCCCGGTACCACCCAGATGGAGCATCTGCTGGACAACCTGGGCGCAGGCGAGGTGATCTTCAGTGCAGGTGAGCTGCGGGAGCTCAATGCCGCAGTTGCCGCGGTGGCAGTGCAGGGCGAGCGCCTTCCGCCAGCGGTGCAGGCTTACAGCGACGTGGAGGCGCCTGTGCGCTAACTCTCACCCCCGATAGCGCAATGCATCACGCAGCACGGTGAACGCCGGTGACGACTGCCTGCGACTGGGGTAGTACAAATGGTAGCCGGGGAAGGAGGGGCACCAGTCCTGCAGAACATGGACCAAGGTGCCTGCCTGCACATGGGCGCGCACCAGATCCTCGGGCATGTAGGCAAGCCCCAGTCCCTCCAGCGCGGCGCCCAGGCGCAGGGCGATGTTGTTGAACACCAGCTGGCCTTCCACCCGCACCTTCAGCTCCTGGTCCTTTTTTTCGAACTCCCACGCGAAAATGCCACCGTGGGTCGGCAGGCGGATGGTGATGCAGTTGTGCCGGGTGAGGTCGTGCGGCGATTTCGGCTTCGGGTGGCGCTGGAAATAGGCAGGCGATCCGACCACTGCCATGCGCAGGTCCGGTCCAACGCGCACGGCGATCATATCCTTGGCCACCTGCTCACCCATGCGGATACCGGCATCGAAGCCCTCGGCCACGATGTCGGTCAGTCCGTAGTCGACGATCACCTCGATGTTCAGGTCGGGGTTGGCCGGCAGCAGCTTGCCCAGTACCGGCTGCATCACGGTGAGCGCGGCATGCTCACCCGCGGTGATGCGGAGGCGACCGGCGGGCTTGTCGCGGTAAGCGTTGAGCTGGGCCAACTCCGTGTCGATTTCCTCGAAGCGTGGTGAAATCACCCGCAGCAGCTGCTCTCCGGCCTCGGTGGGCGAAACACTGCGCGTGGTCCGGGCAAGCAGGCGTACACCCAGGCGCTCTTCGAGCTGACGCATCGATCGGCTCAGGGCAGGCTGGGACATGCCCAACTGGGCGGCAGCACGGGTAAAACTGCGCTCCCGCGCCACCAGGACGAACATGGCCAGCTGGTCGTAATTCTCTACGCTCATTGATGCGCCCCGGATATAAGCGATATCCGATTATGCCTCTGCAAGAATGTGTTTGGGGGGCGTAGATTGGCGCCATGACAAAGCCAACCGCCAATCACGGTCGCCGGGCAGTCGTTGCCGCCTTGGCCTCGCTGCCGCTGGGATGCTCCGCCGCGGCGCCGCAGGAGGGCGCGGCCGCGGGTCGATCAAACGCACGGACACTGATTGCCTGGTTCTCGCGCTCGGGCAACACCCGGGTCGTGGCCGGCCTCATTCATCGCAGCATGCCCAGCGAGCTGTTCGAGATACAGCCTGCCGTGGACTACCCGGCGGACTACCTGGAAACGGTGGCAAAGGCGCGGCAGGAGCGCGACGACGGAGTAGAACCGGCGCTGCGCACCCGCATTGCCGGCATTGATCGCTATGACACCGTCTACCTGGGTTTCCCCATCTGGGGCGAGACCGCGCCGCCGATCATTCGGTCGCTGTTGTCGCAGCACGACATGAGGGGCAAGACGATCGTGCCGTTCATCACGCACGGTGGCTTCGGCGTGGGCAACAGCCTGCGCGTCGTCGCCAGCCACGCACCCAACGCACGCATCCTGGATGCCTTCGTAATGCAGGCCGACCAGGAACGCAAAACCATGGAGAGCGTCAACGCCTGGTTGGCCACTCCGCACACCGCCCGATGAGGATTCGACCATGAAGACCCGTACCCTTGGACAAGGCCTTGAAGTTTCCGCGCTCGGCTTGGGCTGCATGGGCATGAGCGCGGCGTATGGCCCGGCCGCAGACAAGCAGGACATGATTGCGCTGATCCGCGCGGCGGTCGAGCGCGGCATCACCCACTTCGACACCGCTGAAGCCTACGGCCCTTTTGCCAACGAAGAACTGGTGGGCGAGGCATTGGCGCCTGTTCGCGACCGGGTGGTGATCGCCACCAAGTTCGGGTTTGATATCGACCCCGTAACCGGTGCCCGCGGCACAGGTACCAACAGCCAGCCCGCCCACATCCGGGCCGCCGTCGAAGCCAGCCTGAAACGACTTCGCACCGAGCGTATCGACCTGCTTTACCAGCATCGCGTTGACCCGGCGGTGCCCATCGAGGAGGTTGCCGACGCGGTGAAGGACCTCATTGCAGAGGGCAAGGTTGCGCATTTCGGACTGTCCGAAGCGGGTGTGCAGACAATCCGCAAGGCACATGCGGTGCAGCCGCTGACGGCTGTGCAGAGTGAGTACTCGCTGTTCTGGCGTGAACCGGAGCAGGCGCTTCTTCCGTTGCTTGAAGAGCTGGGCATTGGCTTCGTACCGTTCAGCCCGCTGGGCGCAGGGTTCCTGACCGGAAAGATCGACGAGAACACGCAGTTCGATGCAACGGATTTTCGTAATGCGGTGCCGCGCTTCTCCGCTGAAGCACGCCGGGCGAACATGGCCTTGGTCGAAGTGGTGAAGGCGATGGCGGCGGAGAAGGGTGCCACGCCTGCCCAGGTGGCCCTGGCCTGGCTGCTGGCCCAGCGGTCGTGGATTTCGCCCATCCCCGGCACGACCAAGCTTCATCGGCTGGATGAGAATCTGGGTGCGGTGGATCTGGTACTGGATGCGGCCGACCTGGCGCGTATCGATGCGGACGTGGCCCGGATCAGTATCCGCGGTGCGCGCTTGCCGGAAGCCGCCTTGAAGATGACCGGCAAGTGAGCGATGGGTGGTCGGGTGGGCAGGAACGGGGTGTCCGCTTCCGGCCGGAAGCGGACACCTGGCACGGTGCACCGTCATCGATTCCACCGCTGGAAGGCGTGAATTCCAGGGTACTCACTCTGCTGGAACGATGGCGCTATCGGACAGTACGCCGATTTCGTGGAGCCATGCGCGCGCCAGCGACGGCCATTCCGCCAGTGGTGTGTTTGAAACGCGCAGGCCGAAGGCGTGGCCGCCATCGGGGTAAAGATGCAGCTCAGCGGGAATCCCTGCCTGCTGCAATGCCAGGTAATAGGTCATGGAGTGACGAACGTCATCGGTGGGGTCATCGCCTGCCTGCAGAATGAAGGTCGGCGGAGAGTCGGCCGCGATCTGCACTCCGGCATCCAGCGTCAGGCCCGGCTTGTCCTTGTCCCACAGATGACCCGGATACAGCGCCAAGGCAAAGTCCGGCCGCGTGGCCTGCTGGTCGGCCGCATCAACGGCGTCGTAACTCCGCGCCGGGGCATTGCTTACGTCCGCCACCATGCGTCCACCGGCAGAGAACCCGATTACGCCTACCCGATGTGGATCTATGCCCAGGTCGTGGGCCTGATCCCGCAACAGCGCGATGGCCCGCTGCGCATCCTGCAACGCCATTGGCACGTCGGGGATGCGCCGGCAATTGCATTCGTCAGCCCAATACGGGCCGGAGCCGGGGACCCGATATTTCAGCAGTACGCAGGTGATGCCCTGCCCGACGAGCCAGTCGCAGACCTCGGTGCCCTCCAGGTCGATGGCCAGCACGCGGTAGCCACCTCCAGGAAAGACTACGATCGCCGCGCCGGAATTGGCCACGGAAGGCCTGTAGATCGACATGCTGGGCCGGGAGACGCGTTGCACCATGGTGACCGGCTGGCCAGCAACGGTCCCCGGGCTGCGGCCGAAGCGCTCGGCGCCGGTCGTGGCGGGCGGCGCGATAGCCAGGGCATCCGGCCAAAGGGGTTGCTCAATGGCGGGTGCTTGGGGATGCCAAGGGCTATCCACCGGGTCGATCAGCGGCTCCGCGCCGGTGCGTGCAGCCTGGCAGGGGGCGGAGGCGAGCAAGGCGAAGAGCCAGCCCAGGGCGGTAGTCCATTTCATCCGGTGCGCTCTGTGAGAGTGGGTGGTGAGGCAGGCGTCACTGTGGCCGCCGCCGGAGTCGGGGTAAGGCAGCACGACCGTGCCGCTTACCCGCGTCGGCTTGCGACCATGCGCGCCGCATCCTGCGAGGGTGGCAGACCGAAGGCACGCGCGTACTCGCGAGTGAACTGGGTGGGACTCTCATAGCCGACATCGAGCGCGGCGGCAGTAACGCTTGATCCCCGCGTCGCCAGAATCTGGCGTGCCTGCAGCAGGCGTAGCTGCTTCTGGTACTGGAGCGGGCTCAGCGCGGTGGCTGACTTGAAGTGCCGGTGGAACGCCGACTCGCTCATTGACACCTGTTCGGCCAACGCTGCGATGCGCAGCGGCTTGGCATAGTCGCTGCGGATGCGCTGGATGGCGCTGCTGATACGCGCCAGCGCCGAATCCGGCGCGGCCAGCTGCCGCAGCATGCACCCATGTGGTCCCTGCAGCACGCGGTACAGGATTTCGCGCTCGTAGGCCGGGGCCAGCGCAGCTATCTCGCTGGGCCGTTCCATCAGGCGCAGCATGCGCACCCACGCATCCATGAGCTCCGGGGTAACGGCAGCGACGTTGAAGGCCTCGGCCTGGGTGGAGGGCTCGCCGCGCCCGGTGGAGGCATCGGTGGTGTCGCACAGCAGCGCTGCGATGATGCCAAGGTCCAGCGTAAGGCTCACCGCCAGGTACGGCTCGCCGGTGCTGGCCGGGTGTACGGCACCCACCGCCGGCAGGTCAACGGACATGATGAAGTACGTGGCCGGGTCGTATTCCAGGGTCTTCTCACCCACCGTCATGGATTTACTTCCCTGCAGGATCAGGTTGATCATCGGCTCGTATACGGCCGCCAGGGCATGCTCCGGGATCTCGCCCTGCACCATGGCAACGCGGGGAATGCCCGTGTCGGTACGGCGATTCTCGGCATGCGCGGTGAGGCGGCGCAGTTCATCCAGTGCGGTGTCCATGGCCACATTGGACACCCGCCGCAGAGGGCTGGCAAGGCGCAAAGCAGGAATAGGCAGGAAATGGCGAGGATCAGGTCGGCGCGCCGCAGCCGGCGACCCTAGCCTGTGCATCTCCCCTCACTGCACAGGACTACCTGCATGAAACACGTACTGATCACCGGAGGCAGCCGTGGCATTGGTGCCAGCGCCGCGTTGAACTGCGCGCAGCGCGGCATGGGCGTCATCCTCACCTACAACGCCCAGCCCCATGCTGCCCAGCAGGTAGTGGCGCGCATCCAGGCAGAGGGCGCCACCGCAGTGGCCCTGCAGCTGGATGTGGGCAACACCGGAAGCTTTGCGGCGTTTACCGCGAAGGTGAAGGACACCTTGCAAGGCACCTGGGGCGCCTCCGCGCTGGGTGGTCTCGTGAACAACGCCGGGTTCGGGCTGTTCAATCCGATCGAGACCGTGACCGAGGAACATTTCGACGGCCTGTTCAACGTGCACCTGAAGGGGCCGTTCTTCCTCACGCAGGCCCTGCTGCCGCTGCTGGGTAACGGCGCGAGCATCGTCAACGTCACCAGTGCCACCACGCGCGTGGCCACCGCCGGGGTGGCGCCGTACGCCGCCTTCAAGGGGGGGCTGGAAGTGCTCACCCGCTACATGGCCAAGGAGTTCGGCGAGCGCCGCATCCGCGTCAACGCGGTCGCACCCGGGGCGATCCGTACCGAACTGGGCGGCGGGCTCAATGGTGAGTTTGAAGCCCTGCTGGCTGCGCAGACGGCACTGGGCCGTGTAGGTGAGCCGGACGACGTGGGCCGCGTAATCGCCGGGCTGCTCGGTGATGAGCAGGCCTGGGTCAACGCGCAGACCATTGAAGTTGCAGGCGGCTACAACATCTAGTTCGCAACGGGAGTACGACATGCTCGACCACATTTTCCTCACTGTCACCGACACCACCCGCTCGGTCGCCTTCTACACGGCCGCGCTGGCCCCGCTGGGCATCGTCAACCGGCTCGACTACGACGGCCGGCAGGGCCCACCCGGCCACCCGGACCTGAAGGGCTTCGGCGCAGGCGGCCGGGTCTTCTTCTGGCTGCGGCAGGGCGTGGCGGCGGCACAGGCGGCGCATGTTGGCTTCGTGGCAGATTCCAGCGCGATCGTCGATGCCGCGCACGCCGCCGCGATGGCCGCTGGCGCGAGCGAGATCCATCCGCCCGGCCCGCAGCTGCACTACGACCCGCGCTACTACGCCGCGCAGGTGCGCGATCCGGATGGCTACAGCCTGGAGTTCGTCTACAAGAGCTGGCAGCACGGCCATGAATGACGTGGCCGCACCGCACCCCGTGCAGGCCACGGTGGTGGCCTTCATCAACGCCACGAACGCCTTCGATATCGAACGGGCCCTGGCGTTGTTCAGCACGACGGCAGTGATCGATGACCCGTCCACTGGATGCACCTTCAACACGCACGCCGGTGTGCGCGACTATCTGGAAAAGTACTTCGCGGGTTACCACACCGTTACCCGGCTGCTGTCGCTGGAAGGTCTTGGAGATGTACGCGCACGAGCCCGGATCGATTTCACTGGCGATTTCGGTCACGAGATCGGATTGCTTCTAGTGGCCGTGGATTCCTCAGGCCGCATCTCCCGCATTGACGCCACGCTCGAATAGGGTGGCGAGGTACACACCATGAAAACATTGATGATCTACGGTGCAACCGGTTACACCGGGCGCATGGCTGCAGCGCACGCGAAGGAGTCCGGACTGAAGCTGGTGCTGGCAGGGCGCGACGAAGCTCCGCTGCAGGCGCTGGCCACACGCCTTGGCGTGGAGTACCGCGTGTTCGCGCTGGATAACGCCGGCGGTGTGGACTACGGGCTGCAGGATATCGCGGTGCTGCTCAACTGCGCTGGTCCGTTCGCGCATACCGCGGGTGCGCTGATGGAGGCTTGCCTGCGTACCAGCGTCCACTACCTGGATATTGCCGCCGAGCTGGAAAGCTACCAGCTGGCCGAACGCCATGACCTGAGCGCCACTGACGCCGGGGTAATGCTGATGCCGGGTAGCGGCGGCAGCGTGGCGATGCTCGGCAGTTTGGCCGCGCGTGCGGCTGAGCGTGTGCCGTCACCGGTGGCCATCCGTATCGCCCTGCATGTAGCGGGTTCGATGTCGCGCGGATCGGCGCTCAGTGCCAGCCAGCACGTAACGGCCACATGCCTGATGCGAAAGGGTGATGTGCTCACGCCGCGTGCGCCGGACGCGCTGCGCGACCTCGATTTCGGCAAGGGCCTGTTGCGCTGCTTCCCGGTGACGCTCCCCGACCTGATCACCATCGCCAGGCAGACCGGCGTTGCCGATATCGAAACGTATGTACATGTATCCGGCAGCGCGTTCCACGAAGGCGGCATCGATGCACTGCCGGATGGACCTACCGCGCAAGAGCGCGCCGACAATCGATACCAGGCAGCGGTAGAGGTAGTGAGCGCAGAAGGCGCCATCACCCGCGCGGTGCTGGATACCGTGAACGGCTACAGCTTCACGCCCCTGGCGGCGGTCGTGGCTGCGCGCCGTGTGCTGGCAGGGGAGGCGCGCCCAGGCTTCCAGACGCCTGTAGGGGTATTCGGTAGCGACTTCGCAGAAACCATCGCCGACACCCGTATCACCTTCATTGACCCCGCCACCCCCACGTCTCGCTAAGGAATCCACCTCATGTCACTGCACCTCAACGCTCCCGATACTCTTCACGACACACATGCCGTGGTCGACACCCTGTACCGCTTCGCCGCAGGTATCGATCTGCGCGACCGAAAGCTGCTCTCGTCGGTCTTTACCGAGGACGCCATCTCCGACTTCCGCCCCGCCGGCGCAAAGGCGGGCTTCGAGTACCCGGTGCTGCAGGGGCGGGGAACCATCGTCGAGGCGTTGTCCACTTCGCTCAACGGGCTCGATACCTCTCACTCGTTCAGCAACCCCAGGGTGGTGGTGGATGGTAATACGGCGCGGGTGGATGTACTGGTCGAAGCGCAGCACGTATCGAGCGTCGACGGCGTACGCCAGTATCTGATGAAGAACCGCTATGACGTTGTGTTGTCACGCCGTGACGCGGGGTGGGAGATCATGCACGTGGTAGTGGACAACGTCTGGAGGACGGGTGATCCGAGCGTGCTCGCCGGAATCTGATCAGACGGGTGGTCCATCGGCCGCTTCTGGCCGGACGCACTGCTCGGACCTGTGACGTGTGCCAATGAGGCAGGGGATGGGTGCCGCAGGCAACACTCCTCCCGGAGTCGGGCCTCATTTCCCGGGGTTCGTCGCACCTGACATCGTTCCGTCGGAATTCCTGTCCCGCATTGAGAGTGCCCGGCCATACTGAGGCCAGGCGCGCCCACGCTGCATGTAAACCTCCGACCACTGCCTGAAAGGACATTTGGACATATGAAGTTCCGGCTTCTACTTGCTCTCTCCATCCTGCCGTTCGCAGCGAACGCCATTGTCATCCGTAGCGATGTTGACGATTCGAAGTACCGGATAGACCGATCGGAGTTTCCGGCGCTGGCAGATATGCCCGGTGAGGGACACGGCGTTCTCATTGCGCGGAAGTGGGTCGTCACCGCCGCACACGCCGCTCCGATGGAAGGCATGGACGCCAAGGTGACCATCAACGGCAAGGGCTACAAGGTTGCCAGGGTGATCGTCCACCCTGGCTTCAAGCGCATGCCCGACGCGTTGGGTCAGGAAGCGTTGAAGACGGGCGATCCATCCAGGATTCACGCGTTTCTGGCCGGGTCGGATGACATAGCGCTGATTGAGTTGGATACGCCGGTGGAGCACGTTGCACCGGTAGTTCTTTACCTAGGCAACGATGAAGTTACCAAAGTCGCCATGTTTGTGGGGAAAGGAGCAACCGGCAATGGCGTTGACGGGCAAAGCGCCAGCGCCCCGCACCGCGGCGTGCTGAGGCGGGCTTACAACTCCGTCACGGGCGCGAATGATCGCTATGTCTGGTATCGATTCGATCCGCCCGCAGAAGGCCTGCCGCTTGAGGGGACGTTGGGAAGCGGGGACAGCGGCGGCCCCCTCGTTGTACGCAAGCAGGATGCGTGGCAACTCATTGGGCTGGGATCGTGGATCACCGCGGTTCCGGAGCACGCCTTGGAGGCGGGCTTCTATGGACAGATGGTCTACAACGTTCGCATTTCGCGGTATGCCACTTGGATCGATAGCGTGATATGCGCTGCGGGTGGCAGGGCGTGCATGGAGGCCATCCAGCGCCCTGACCAATAGAGAGTGTCGCGCCAAGTCCAGCGCGAGGCCGCTTCTCGCCGAAGGCAGACGCCGGCTGATGAAGACTGGCACGAAAAAGCCCTGCATTGGCAGGGCTTTTTTGTTGGGTACCGACGGACTAGTTAATTCGTTCGATCCGATTGGGGAGAAGGACCTTTCCCCCAATCACGGTTCCCTCTGGGATGGGTACGGGTTCGCCGTAGCTTTTATTATCGCTGGGAACGTGGATGATCACCCCCGTCGATCAAGCGCTTTATTTGCTGGCCGTTTCCCATGTTGATCAGATAGATGCCGTCGCCGTCAAACGAAGTTGCGCCGGTATCTCTGAGTGCATGGCCAGGTTTAGCTTCCAGAATTATGGTCGCGGCCAATTCCCCAGCGAAATCAACTCACTCTTGAGCTCAGCTGCACGCTTGTCCGCACTAGCTAGCTCCGGCGCAGCCACATTGGGGAATCTTGCTGCAAAGGTCGGACCAGCCTTCGAGTCACCAGCAAGATATGCAAGTCGCAAATACGCCATGGAGAGCGGCAAGTTCTTTAGGGCATCTGAGCTCAAGTAGATGTCTGAAGCGAGATAGAGGCCATAGAGGTTTCCTTGCCTGGCGCCATCAAGTGCAACACCCAGCGCCTCACGGTGCCGTTGTTCGCGCAATAGACCTTGAGCATACAAACTTGCGTCAACGGCTGACCCGCTCTTCTCGGCAGCGGCCTTCAGTTGCTCCGCGCTGAAGCTGCGGGCGTTCTGGACCTGGTCAGGCGTCGGGTACCCGCGCGCCTGAAGCCAAACTGCCTCTTCTGCCGTAGAGGCGACAAGCGGGTCGTTGGCGCACGTCGATGAGTCTCCCTTGCAAGAGTAGTGCTGCAGAAGAGCATTCTCACGCAGGTTGCCGAGATCGCTAGGGACTTGGGCTACACCGGTTTTGGTTGCACTCCCCAAGCTGGACGGAGATTGCCCATCGGACGGCGATGATGCTGAGGTTTGATCATGCACTTCTTCCTGGTGCGATGAGCCCAAGTACCAGAAAGATGCCCCGACCAATACGACCGCCGCAGCTCCTGCCACGACCCATTTTGAGTTAGCAGTCATTGTTTCTCACCTCGCTGAACCACACGTTGCACTGGGCTTGGGCTGTGATCTTCTCGTATTTCACGGTGAGTGAGTTCTCTGGCGCGAACCAGTTGATCATTGTTTGCGGAATTCCTAGGTCAGCAAGAACCACGCCAGTGTTGGCTAACCAGCCTTGGAAAAAGCTGGTGAACGACATGTTCGCCTCTCCATGCAGTCGAGTTACTGTTCCCAAGCAAGCGCGGAGCCCGGGGGAAGCACCGCCTGAGTGCGGTGAGAAGGGGGGATTGGCTGCGTCCCACTGGCGCTGAAATTCGCAGGCCAATGCGACGCCGTCGATCAGGGTTTGGTTGGTGGTATTTAGGGGCAGAGTCAGGTTCCCGAGGTTTGCAGTGTGCGCACTCAGAGAGGATTGAATCTGTATTCTGGCTTGGCTGGCCATGAGGGGGTTTGTTGTGTTCGAGATCGCAGTGGCGAGTCCCGAGCCAACGGCATAGCTACTTGAGCCGTAATTGTGACCATCGATTGATTCGGATTGACCACAGCCGGAGGGCTTGCTCATGAGCAATGTGGCGCAGTACTGCCCATTGCCTCCGCCTCCTCCCGATCCGCCCCAATTACCGCCGTAGTCCCCTCCACCCAAGCCGTCGTCGATGATGTCACAGTCCTGGACGTCGGGCATTTGATAGGTAATTCCATCAACAGTAACTTTACCGCCCGGAGAGCTTGAGCAAGATAGGTAGTTCCCAGCTTGCGCCTCTTGCGCAAGTGCAGCTGACGTAATCAATAACGCGCAAATCCACCTCAATTTCATAGACCAATCCTTAGTAATGATTTAGTTGAGATAGTGCAGTTTTCGGTTTGGGGCGAGTGTCAAGATGAGCGCGGGAAGCGGAAAGAAATGCCGTTCCCATTAGCAGGCTAGAGTCAGGGGGCTCTCCCCAGAGCCCGCTCCAATAGAACTGCTTGGAGCCGTTCGACTCTATCGTATGCTGTTACCCCGAGTCCAGTAATTCGTATGCGGTATGGGTCGTTTATGGGTGTAGAAAAGGCTCTTGCTGGGTAAAGAATCGATCTAGAGTCTGGAGTCGAATAGAACTCAGCGAGACGTCGGCCTCGCTCGATACTCGAGGCATGAGTCGGATGCTCGTAGGCCTGCTTAGATTAAGCTTGAGAAACGGGGCGTCCTGGCTTTTGGGTCCAACTGCAGCCGTAGAACACATGTCACCGGCAAATAGTTGGTTGGGCCTGCAGTGCGCGGGTGAGGTAGGCAGTCGCTCCACGCCAAGCGCCTGTCCGATCAAGTTTTTGAGATCGTTGACGAGTGGCAGGATCTGGACGAAGTGTGGGAATTCACCCGCGGCTATCATGTGCTTTGTATTGACCATACTTTTCAGGATGGCTCACAAGGCCCTCTAGTCGTCTCAGATGCACCTTCCTCGCCAACCAACTGATGTACCAACAAGGCTACACGGCCTATTGGACCGCGAGGGCGTCCGCTCTTGGCCGCGGGGCATCATGCGACCCAAAGCATCCATTGGTGCGGTCGTCGAGCGTACCGCTGGGTCCGGTTATACGCTGGCTTGTTCGCCGGACCCAGCGGCCCTAAGACTGAGCTGTATCAAGGGGAAAGCCCACAATGCTGCGCTTGGTGAGTAAGTCGTGTAACCGAACCAACAAGTGCGTCTACAAGATGGGCAGGTGTCATGCCGAAATTTATCGTTTCCCTGGCTGCGACCTTGTTGATAACGCTATCGGGCGCTGCGGAAGCTTGTGCGCTCTTTCCCGATAGCCCGGAGGAGATCTTCATGCGGCGGCGCGCGGGCATCGTGACGCTGACCAGGTGCTGGGCCGGCTGATGCGGGAGTACGTGGCGGGCGAGTGCGGTCCGGTGGCGGTCGACGACAGGAACCTGGAGGAGTGGGCGCAGCACCAGCACGGATGGCGGTGCAGTCCGTTTGGCGGGGATTGAAGATCGCGCTGGCGTTGGGTCTTGTCGGGCGCCTGGGTGATGCGGCGCCCGATGGGTGCGTCAGCCACGCATGGCGTGGCTCTACCGGGGGACGTCTCTCAGGAATACAGCCAATGTGGCGATGTTGGCCACCACACACAGGGCGAAGACCCATTGAAACGCGGTCTTGCGGTGCTTGTGACGGAACACCGACTGACCCAGCAATGCGCCGGGCCAGCCGCCGGCGAAGGACAGCAGTTGCAGGGTGCGCTCGGGTGTTCGCCACTTGCCCAGACGGGCGGCGCGTTTGTCATGTCCGTACAGGCCGAACGCGACCACGCTGGTGAGCGCATACCAGGCGCCCAGCCATAGCGGCAACACGCCAGTGACCGTCATCGCGATCAACGCGCCTGCCGCGGCCAGCGCCAGGTAGCGGCGCGCGTGCTTCACAGTGCCTGCAGGAACTCGCCCACGGCGGGCCCGAACCGTGCGAAATCCACCAGGAACGCATCATGCCCCTGCGGCGAATCCAACCCGATGAAGCGCGCGTCGGCGCCCCCGGCCCGCAGGCCGTCGGCGATCTGCTGTTGCTGCTGCACAGGGAACAGGATGTCGGTGTTGGCGCCGATCGCCAGCGCCTTGTCCACCTGGATCTTCGCCAGCCCGGCCAGCACGTCGCCGTCGGCGTATTCGGCCAGGTCGAACCAGTCCATCGAGCGGCTCAGGTACAGGTAGCAGTTGGGGTCGAAGAAGCGCACGAAGCGGCGCGCGTGGCCTTCCAGGTAACTTTCCACCTGGAACTCCAGGCCGAACGGGTCGTCGTCGGCCTGGTCCGAATCCAGCCGCACGCGGCCGAACCGGCCGTCCCATTCCAGCGCCGAGCGGTAGGTGATTACGCCCAGCTTGCGCGCCATGCGCATGCCCGATTCGGGATAGCTGTCTTCGGTGTACCGGCCGGCGTCCCACTTGGGATCCAGCCGGATCGCTTCCCGCTGCAGCGAGCGGATGGCGATCGAGAACGGCAACGCCTGCGCGCTGCCGGAAATGTTGATGTGGCTGCGCGCGATGCCCGGGTGCAGCAACAGCAGCGCCAGGGCGGTCATGCCGCCCATCGAGTTGCCGATCACGCAGGCCAGTTGCGCCACGCCCAGCGCGCGCACCACCTCGACGGCGGCGCGGGCGCCGTCTTCGATGGACAGCTCCGGGAACTGCAGCCGGTACAGTTCGCCGGTGGCCGGGTTGATCGTGGCCGGGCCGGTGGAGCCCTTGCAGCTGCCCAGCGAGTTCACGCAGATCACGAACCAGCGGTCGGTATCGATCGCCTTGCCCGGGCCGAGCATGCCTTCCCACCAGCCGGGGGCCGGGTTGTCGGCGTTGGCGGCGGCGTGCGCGTCGGGCGACAGGCCGGTGACGATGAGCACCGCGTTGCTGGCCAGCGCGTCCAGCGTGCCCCAGGTTTCATAGGCCACGTGCGCGTCCAGCAGCTGGCCACCGCGCTTGAACGGGAACGGCGAGGGCAGGGCGTGGTACCGCGTACCGGGCGGGATGAATTCAGTCATGCGCGCATTTTAGCCGGGTCCGGTCAACGTGCCGTGCCAGTGGCGGCACGCTGCATCGTGCCAGCCCGGCTCATGGTCCGCCGATCAGCAGGGGCACCGGTTCGGCATGCGGCAGCGGCACGCGTACCGCGGGCGAATCGATGTCGCCCTCCTGCCGGTTGGCCTGGCCGGAGGCAGACAACCGCGCGAACACCTCCACCTCGTTGAGCGCCGACAACGGTTGGGTCGGCATCGGGCTGTCGGCGTCGTCCAGCGTGACCCGCAGCGGCAGGTCGGCCAGCCGGTGTTTTTCCACGGCCACCGGCATCGGCGGGCCGCCGGGAATGCGGGCGATCACGAAGATGCTGGCGTCGTCACGCAGGCGTGCGCGGGCGGCGAACGCGGGATCCAGCGCGACCGTGACGGTGAGTGCGGGCGCGGGTGCGGCGGTGGCCGCCGCAGACGGCGCCGCTGCGGCGGGCAGCCCGGCCTTCTCGCGGGCAATGGCGATCTGTTCGCGCAGCGCGGTGGCCGCGCCCGGGTCCAGCCGCGGCAACAGTGCTTCCCAGGTGGCCGCTGCCTCGGCATCCTGGCCGCGCTGGCGCTGCGCAATGCCGATCAGCCAGCCGGCGCGCTCGCTGCCCGGCGCCAACCGCTGCGCATGGCGCAGCCACTGCAGCGCGGTGTCGTCGAACTGCTTGGCCGGGTCGGCCTGCGCGCGGGTCTGTGCGGCCTCCACCAGCAGCTCGGGCTCATCCGGGGCCAACTGCACGGCACGGGCGAAGGCACGGTTGGCCTCGGCCAGGTTACCCAGGGCCTGTTGCGAGCGGCCCAGCAGGGCCCAGCCGTCAGCGCGCTGCGGGTCGCGCTCCAGCGCGCGCTCCAGTTCCACCACGCCCTCGCGCAGGCTGGCCGGTTCGCCCGTGCGCGCGGTCGGCGCGGCGGCCTCTGGCGTGCCGACCAGGTAATACAGCGCCGAGCCGGCCACGCCCACGGCCACCACCATCACGATGAAGGGCGCGCGTCGGCCTGCGGCGCGCAGCGGCCACAGCACCACCAGGCCGACGGCCGTGGCGACCATGGCGGCGATTGTCGGTAACCACGATCCGCTCACCAGCGCTCCTCGCTGTTGTCCATCGGCTGCAGCTGGCGGCTGCGTCGGCGCACCACCCACACCAGTACGCCGGCGCCGCCCAGCAGCAGCACGGCCGGGCCGAACCACAACAGGCTGTTGCGGGCGTCCATCGGTGGGCGGTACAGCACGAACGGGCCGTAGCGGTCCACCAGGAACTGCTTGATCTGCGCGTCGTCGTGGCCCTGCTGCATCAGGGTGAGCACTTCACGGCGCAGGTCGTGTGCGATCTGCGCGTTGGAATCGGCCAGCGACTGGTTCTGGCACTGCACGCAGCGCAGTTCGGCCGCCAGTGCATGGAAGCGCGCCTCTTCGGCGGCGTCGCGGTAATGCAGCGGCGTCGGGTCGGACACCGCCTGCGCGCTGGCTATGGCCGGCAGCAGTGCCGCAGCGGCCAGCAGGCCGCCGAGCAGCAGCGCGGGCAGCTTACGGCGCGGCAGGCAGCGTGGTCTGGGCATTGGCATGGCTGCGCTCCACCTTGTCCAGTTCGGGAATCAGCTGGGTGTCCACCACCCGCTGGGTGAGGGCGCCGCTGTACTTCCAGCGCACCACGCCACTGGCGTCCACCAGGAAGGTTTCCGGCGCGGCGGTGACGCCCCAGTCGATCGCGGTGCGGCCTTCGATGTCGGCCAGCACCAGCACGAACGGGTTGCCCAGCTGCTCCAGCCAGCGCAGGGCGTCGGCCGGTTCGTCCTTCCAGTTGTAGCCGATCACGCGCACGCGCTTGGTTTCGGCGAAGCGGGTCAGCACCGGGTGTTCTTCGCGGCAGGCCGCGCACCAGCTGCCCCACACGTTCAATACGTACGGCGCGCCGCGCAGTTCGTTGCTGCTGACCTTGATGGTGGGATCGTGCAGCACCGGCAGGGTGAAGGCCGGGGCGGGCTTGCCGATCAAGGCCGAGGGCAGCACGTCGCGGTCGGGCGCGCCGGACTTCATCACCCCGTACACCATCAGCCCCAACAGCCCGAAGAAGAACAGCACGCCGATGACGATGGCCACGGGCGGCAGGGGGCGGGAAACGGGACGCGGATCAGACACGGGGCAACTCCAGGACTCAGGGACGGCGGAAACGGCGGTCGGCGGCGGTGACGAAACCGCCCAGGGCCATCAACAGTGCGCCCAGCCATATCCAGCGGACGAACGGTTTGACGTGCACGCGCACCGCCCAGGCATTGTTGCCCAGCGGCTCGCCCAGCGCCACGTACACATCGCCCGTGAGGCGCGCATGGATGCCGGCTTCGGTCATCATCTGGCCGCCACTGGCGTAGGCGCGTTTTTCCGGGTGCAGCAGGGCCACGTCGCGGTCGTTGCGCAGGATGCGCATGTGGCCGCGGTCGGCGGTGTAGTTGGGCCCCTGCTGGTGGTCCACGCCCTCGAAGCGCACTTCATACCCGGACACGTGCAGCGATTGGCCCGGCGACAGCGCCACCTCGCGCTGCACGTTCAGGGCTTCCACCAGCAAGGCCCCGGCCAGGAACACCGCCACGCCGCCATGGGCCAGCAGCATGCCGACCATTTCGGCGGTGAAGCGGCCATTGCCACGCAGCCGGCTCCACACGAAGCGCGCGGTCCCGAAGGCAACCCAGGCGGCGGCGGTCACACCGGCCGCGGTCTTGAGCGCGCCCTGCGGTGCCATGAAGTAGGCGATGGCCCCCAGCAGCAGCGCCAGCACTGCCCACGGCGCCAGCATCGCCAGCGCGCGCGAGGCCTGGTCGCGTTGCCAGTTCACCAGCGGGCCGAACGGCAGCAGCGCCACCAGCGGCGCCATCAGCAGCAGGAACAGGGTGCCGAAGTAGGGCGGGCCGACCGACACCTTTCCCAGCCCCAGCGCATCGGCCAGCAGCGGGTACAGCGTGCCCAACAGCACCATCGCGCACGCCGCGGCCAGCAGCAGGTTGTTGGCCAGCAGCAGGGTTTCGCGCGAGGTGGGCATGAAGCCGCGGCGCGGGTCGTCGTTGCCCAGCGCACCGGCGCGCAGCGCGTACAGCAGCAGTGCGCCGCCGATCACCAGGGCCAGGAAAATCAGGATGAAGGTGCCGCGCGTGGGATCGGCGGCAAACGAATGCACGCTGGTGAGCACGCCCGAGCGAACCAGGAAGGTGCCCAGCAGCGACAGCGCGAAGGCGGCAATGGCCAACAGCAGCGTCCAGCTGGCGAAGCTGCCGCGCTTTTCCGTGACTGCCTGCGAGTGGATCAAGGCCGCGCCGGCCAGCCACGGCAGGAAGCTGGCGTTTTCCACCGGGTCCCAGAACCACCAGCCGCCCCAGCCCAGTTCGTAGTAGGCCCACCAGCTGCCCAGCGCGATGCCCAGGGTGAGAAAGCCCCACGCCACGTTGGTCCACGGCCGGGTCCAGCGCAGCCAGCGCGCATCCACGCGCCCTTCCAGCAGCGCGGCGATGGCGAAGGCGAACGGCACCGCGAAGCCCACGTAGCCCAGGTACAGCATCGGCGGGTGGATGATCAGGCCCGGGTCCTGCAGCAACGGGTTGAGGTCGTGGCCTTCCAGGGGCGCCGGCAGGAGCCGCGCGAACGGGTTGGAGGTGAAGATCAGGAAGGCCAGGAAGCCGACGCTGATGATGCCCAGCACGCCCAGGACGCGCGCCAGCACCTGTACCGGCAATTGCCGCGACCACCGCGCAACGGCGCCGTTCCACAGCGCCAAGACCAGCGCCCACAGCAGCAGCGAGCCTTCATGGGCGCCCCACACGGCGGAGTAACGGTAGGCCAGTGGCAGCAGCGAATTGGAGTTTTCGGCGACGTAGCGCACCGAGAAATCCTGGGTGACGAACGCCGCGGTGAGCACGCCGAACGCGCCCAGCAGCAGCGCCAGCTGCGCGTACGCGGCCGGGCGGGCCACCGCCATCCATGCCGCGTAGCCACGCTGGGCGCCCCACAGCGGCAGCACCGCCTGCAGCACCGCCACCACCAGCGCCGTGACCAGCAGGATCTGCCCCAGTTCGGGCAGCACTCAGCGCACCGCCGGTGCGGTCACCGGTACATCGTGCTTGGTATGCGCCTGGCCCATCTTGTCGGCCACTTCCTTGGGAATGTAGTTTTCGTCGTGCTTGGCCAGCACTTCATCGGCAATGAAGCGGCCGTCCTGCAGGCGGCCGCTGGCCACCACCGCAGTGCCTTCGCGGAACATGTCCGGCAGGATCCGCGAGGTGCTCACCGGCAGCGTGGCATCGCCATCGGTGACCACGAAGTGTGCTTCCAGCGAGCCTTCCGCGCGCTGGAACGACCCCTTGACCACCATCCCGCCCAGGCGGAACCGCGCGTGCGGATCCACATCGCCACGCAGCACTTCGGCCGGCGTGTACAGGTAGGCGATGTTGCGCTGCAGGGCGAAGGCCACCAGCGTGGTGGCCAGGCCCGAGGCCAGCAACAGCAGCAACACCCACACCATGCGGCGGCGCTGCACCGGGGTCATCGGCTGAGCTCCGTGGCCAGCGGGGTATCGGCCTTCGGTGTCGCGCGTGCATGCAGCCGTTGCTGGCGGCGCGTGGCCTGGCGCCGGGCCAGGCGCAGGCGCAGCCACGAACCGAACGCGTCGCAGGCCAGGACCAGCGAGAACACCGCAAAGGCGGCGATGATAAAGGGCAGGTGGGTCATCGCGGCAGCTCCTGTGCATTGCCGGCATCGAGTGGCGCGAAACGCTCGCCCACCCAGGCCTTGCCTGCCTCGCGGGCAAGGTTGTCGGCGCGCGCCTTGGCCAGCAATGAGCCGGCAAACCACAGCTTGGTGGCCACCACCATCCACCACAGCGGCGCGATCAGCTCGGCGCGGACGGCGTTGTCACCGAACACATTGATCGACTGGCGCTGGTGCAGGCCACCCCACCAGTCCACCGAATAGCGGATCACCGGCAGCAGTGCCACCCCGACGATAGCCAGCAACCCGGCTGCGCGCGCGGCGCTGCGGCGGTCTTCGATGGCGTGGTACAGGCCGATCACGCCCAGGTACAGGAACAGCAGGATCAGTTCGCTGGTCATGCGCGGGTCCCAGTCCCACCAGGTGCCCCAGGTGGCCTTGCCCCAGATGCTGCCGGTGAGCAGGGTGATCAGGGTGAAGCCGGCGCCCATCGGGGCGCAGGCCATGGCCAGGACCTCGCAGACCTTGATCCGCCAGATCAACGCGATGGCCGAATACAGCGCCATCAGCGCGAACACGAACAGGCTCATCCACGCGCTGGGCACGTGGATGTAGATGATCCGGAAGGCGTCGCCCTGGCTCTGTTCCGGCGGCACCATGAACAGCCCTTGCCACAGCCCGATCAGCAGTACCGGCAGGGCGGCCACGTAGAACACGCGCGACCAGCGCGCGGCGAAGCGGTCGAAGATGGGCGGCGAGGCGACGTGGTGGAACCAGCGGACGATAGTGTGCATGCAGCGGTAGCTATCCAACCTAGGGCGACGATTCAACGGACGTGGAGCGGCGTGTTGAACGGTGACGCTGTGAACGGTGGGGCGGTGGACGACTGCTCAACTCAACGATATCCGGATGGCCGCGGCGGTGGCGAGCGGTGCAAGTACCAGCGCCACCACCAGCCCGGCGCCCAGCAACAGCAGCGCCCCCACTGGATCCTGACCGCGTGCGGCGGCCCCGACACTGCCTGCACCGAACACAAGCACCGGTACGTACAGCGGCAGCGCCAGCAACGCCACGAGAATACCAGAGCGCCGGATGCCCACGGTCAGCGCGGCCACTACGCCGCCGATCAGGCTGAGCAACGGTGTTCCCAGCAGCAACGATGCCAGCAGGATGGGCAGTTGGTCATGCGGCAGATGCAGCATTTCCGCCAGCAACGGGCTCACCACGATCAGTGGCAGGGCGGTGGTGGCCCAATGCAGCAGCACCCGCACCAGCACCAGCCAGGCCAGCGGCACCGGGGCCAGCAGCCACTGTTCCAGCGAGCCGTCCTCGGCGTCGCTGCGGAACATGGAATCCAGCGCCAGCTGGCCGGCCAGCAGCACCGCCAGCCACAGCACCGCCGCACCCACCTGCGCCATCAGCTGCGGCTCGCGGCCCAGCGCCAGGGCAAACAGCACCACCACCAGCACCGCGAACATGAGCGGCTGCAGGGCATCGCCGCGGCGCCGCCACAGCAGGCGCAGGTCGCGACGGGCCAGCGCCCGCGCGGTCTGCCACAGGCCCGGCTCGGTACCCGGCGCGATCATGCGGCACCCCCTTGTGGTGCCGGGCTCTGCCCGGCAGACGCTGACATCGCCCCGGCAGGCGACAGCCGCAGCAGCCGCGTCTGGACCGGCGGTGCGGCGTAGGCGCCGTGGGTGGTTACCAAGGCAGCGCCGCCGCTGCGGAGGTGGGCGGAAATCATCCGGTTCACCAGGTTGATGCCGTCCAGGTCGAGGTTGGCGTAGGGCTCGTCGAGCAGCCACAGCGGGGCCGGCGACAGCCAGATCCGGGCCAGCGCCAGGCGGCGCTTCTGCCCGGCTGAGAGTTGGCGCACCAGGGTGTCCTCATAGCCGGCCAGGCCGACGATGGCCAGCGCGTTGCCCGGCATCTGGCGCGTGCGCCGGCCGTGCAGGCCGCACAGGAAATGCAGGTTTTCCAGCGTGTCCAGGTCGGCCTTCAGCGCCGGCAGGTGGCTCAGGTAGGCCACGAACCGCGCGCGTTCCTTGTGCCCGGCGGCCCGGCCGTCGATCTGCACCTGCCCGGCATCGGCGCGCAGCAGGCCGGCCAGCACCCGCAGCAGCGTGGTCTTGCCGGACCCGTTGTCGCCCTGCACCAGCAGCGCTTCACCGGCGTCGATGTGGAAATCGAGCGGGCCGAACACCGGTTCATCGTTGCGACTGAAGGCAAGGCCTTGGGCGGCCAGCAACGGAGGAGCGTTCAAGGGGCGGTCTTTGCGGCGGAAAGGGCGGTCATTGTATCGGGGGTTTTGCGTACACTGGCCTTTCCCCCTTTTCTTCTTTCCGGCCGATGCAACCGCAAACCAAGCTGCCCAAGGTGGGCACCACCATTTTCACCGTGATGTCCCAGCTGGCTGCCGAGCATGGCGCCGTGAACCTGGGGCAGGGGTTTCCGGATTTCTCCGCGCCGCAGCGGCTGCTGGATGAAACCATCAAGGCCATGCAGGGCGGCTTGAACCAGTACCCGCCGATGACCGGGGTGGCGCCGCTGCGCCAGGCCATCGCGCAGAAGTCGCTGGATCTGTACGGCGCACAGGTGGACCCGGACACGGAAATCACCGTGACCAGCGGCGCCACCGAGGCGATCTTCAACGCCATCCACGCCGTGGTGCGCCCGGGCGAGGAAGTGATCGTGCTGGACCCGGCGTACGACTGCTACGAGCCGGCCATCGACCTGGCCGGCGCGCGCGCGGTGCACGTGCCACTGGACCCGCAGACCTTCGCGGTGGACTGGGACCGCGTGCGCGCGGCGATCACCCCGCGCACCCGCCTGCTGATGGTCAACACGCCGCACAACCCGTCCGGCGCGATGCTGAGCGCCGAGGACATGCAGGCGCTGGCCGACGTATTGCGCGGCACCAGCATCTACCTGATTTCCGATGAGGTGTACGAGCACATCATCTACGACGGCCGCCGCCACGAATCGGCGCTGCGCTACCCGGAACTGCGCGAGCGCGCGTTCGTGATCTCCAGCTTCGGCAAGACCTACCACTGCACCGGCTGGAAGATCGGCTATGCGATCGCGCCGCCGGCGATGAGCGCCGAGTTCCGCAAGGTCCACCAGTACAACACCTTCACCAGCTTCGGCCCGGCCCAGTATGGCTTTGCCGCGATGATCCGTGACGAGCCCGGGCACCACCTCGACCTGGGGGCGTTCTACCAGGCCAAGCGCGACCGCTTCCGCGAGCAGCTGCTGACCACCCGCCTGACCCCGCTGCCGGTGCCGGGCGGATATTTCCAGCTGGTGGACTACTCGGCCATCAGCGATCTGCCGGACCACGAATTCGTGAAGTGGCTGACCATCGAAAAGGGTGTGGCCGCGATTCCGCTGTCGCCGTTCTACGAGACCGCACCGGCAGGCCAGCGCCTGGTGCGGCTGTGCTTTGCCAAGAACGACGCCACGCTGGATGCGGCGATCGAACGCCTGCAGGTGCTGTGATGGGCGCCCCCGTCGAACGTGGTGATCTGCGTGTTTCCCTGGTCCAGGGCGATACCCGCTGGCACGACCCGGCTGGCAACCGCGCGTACTACGGCGCGCTGCTGGCCCCGCTGGCCGGAAAGACCGACCTGGTGATCCTGCCTGAGACCTTCACCAGTGGCTTCTCCAACGAGGCCATCGACAAGGCTGAAGGCATGGACGGCCCGACCGTGGCCTGGATCCGCGAGCAGGCGGTACTGCTGGGCGCGGCGGTCACCGGCAGCGTGCAGCTGCGGGTGGGGCAGGGCGTGTACAACCGCCTGCTGTGGGCCACGCCCGACGGCGAGCTGCAGCATTACGACAAGCGCCACCTGTTCCGTTACGGCAACGAGCACTTGCGCTATGCGGCCGGCAACGAGCGCCTGAGCGTGGAATGGAAGGGCTGGCGGATCAATCCGCAGGTCTGCTACGACCTGCGTTTCCCGGTGTTCTGCCGCAACCGCTTCGATGTGGAGCGCCCGGGCGATCTGGACTTCGACCTGCAGATCTTCGTGGCCAACTGGCCGTCGGCACGTGCCTACCCGTGGCGCACGCTGCTGCGTGCGCGCGCGATCGAGAACCTGTGCTTCGTGGCCGCGGTGAACCGGGTGGGCGTGGATGGCAACGACCTGCACTATGCCGGCGACAGCGCGGTGATCGACTTCCTCGGCCAGCCGCAGGTGGAAGTGCGCGAGGTGGAGCAGGTGGTCACCACCACGATTTCGGCGGCGGCACTGGCTGCGCACCGCGCGCGTTTCCCGGCGATGCTCGATGCCGATGCGTTCACCCTGGACGGTCCGGTCGACGCTGGCTGAACGATGGCCTGATGGCGGCGTGTGATCTCATCCGGGTCACACGCCGCCACTGCTAGATTCGCCTCGTCACCCACTGAGTACGAGCGGATCGCATGAAGACGTTTTCTCTGGTTTTGATCGCGCTGGCCGGCCTCTCGACGGCCTCGGCCGCGCAGGCGGCTGGCAACATCGACTGCGAGCTGCACTACAACCTGGCCGGCTGGTCGGTGCTGTACAAGACCGCATCGGGCACCGGCACCATCAGCTGCGACAACGGCGCGCGGATCCCGGTGAAGATCACCGTCAAGGGCGGCGGGCTGACCGTGGGCAAGTCCAAGATCGTGGACGGCAAGGGCAGGTTCTCCGGTGCCTATTCGGTCAACGACCTGATCGGCTCCTACGCCTCGGTGGAAGCCCATGCGGGTGCCGACAAATCCAGCAATGCGCAGGTCATGACCAAGGGCGATGTGTCGCTGGCGCTGGCCGGTACCGGCAAGGGCTGGGACCTGGGCGTGGGCCTGGGCAAGTTCACCATCGAGCGCCGCTGAGGCATCATCTGGCCGGCGTTACCTGCAGCCACCCATGGGGTGGCTCTACCGGATTTGGCCGGCGTTACCTGCAGCCACCCATGGGGTGGCTCTACCGGATTTGGCCGGCGTTACCTGCAGCCACCCATGGGGTGGCTCTACCGGATTTGGCCGGCGTTACGCGCAGCCACCCATGGGGTGGCCCCAACCGCATTTGGCCGGAGGTTGATGGCGCAAGGGTGCACACGTAGGGCAGGGTAGAGCCACCCCATGGGTGGCTGCCCCATCCGGCCGCCACGACGCGCAGCCGGCGCCCATAAAAAAACCCCGGCCGAAACCGGGGTTTTTTGATCTCAGCGTATCAGGGATCAGCCGCCGCGCGGGCCGCCACCACGGTGACCGCCGCCGCCCGGACCGCGGCTGCCGCCGGGCCGACCGCCCGGGCCGCCGGGACCACGACCACCGGGACCGCCCGGGCCACGGTTGCCGCCCGGGCCACCCGGACCGCGATTGCCGCCGGGACCGCCGGGGCCGCGCGCATTGGCGCCGGGACCACGTGCACCGGGGCCACCCGGGCCGCGATTGCCACCCGGACCGCCCGGACCACGGTTACCCGCCGGCCGCGCGCTGCCGTACGGGCTGCTGCCCGGATTGGCGTGGTCGGACGGGAAGCTCGGGGCATTGCCCGGATGGCCGTACGGATGACGCGACGGGCCCTGGCCGCTCTGGCCACCGCGGTTGCCACCGGCACCGGCGCCGGCCGGACGGCCCTGGCCGCCGTAGCCGCCGCGGCTTTCGCCACCGCGGTTGTCGCCGCCGTAACCACCGCCACCGCCGCCGTAACCGCCACGGCCTTCAGCGCCGCCGCCGTAGCTGCCGCGCCCCGGGCCGCCTGCGCCGCCCGGACCCTTCGGCTTGCCGTACGGACGGCCCTGGCCACCGGCGCCTGCGCCGGCACCCGGACCCCGCGCACCCGGACCACGGGCGGCGCCCGGGCCCGCATTGCGGTGGTTGCTCGGGCCGGTGCTGACACCGTCCGGCACGTACCAGCTGCGGAACGCGGCCGGGTTGCCTTCCGGCAGCGCACGGTTGCCCTTGTCCGGGCGTGCCTTGAACGGACGCTGCGACTGCTTGGCCGCCGCTTCACCGCTGACCGTCAGGCCACCCTTGAAGCCGCCACCCTTGCCACCGCGACCCCGGCCGCGCTCTTCGCGCACGTTGTCGAAACGACGCAGCTCGCGGCCTTCGTCGGCCGAGTTGTGGCCGTTGACGTAGGCATTGCCACGGCCACCTTCGCGCGACACGCGCACGGTGGTCTTGGCGGCGCGACGCTGGCCGATCACCGGCTGCAGGGTCAGCGCCGACGGCGCGCCTTCTTCCAGCTTCAGTTCGGCGCGCAGCGCTTCAACCTGCTTGGCCGGCAGTTCCACCGACTGGCCGCGCAGCAGTTCGCGCGGCAGGCTGACCTTGCCGTAGCGGGTGCGCTTCAGGCGGCTGACCTGGCAGCCCTGCGATTCCCACAGGCGGCGCACTTCGCGGTTGCGGCCTTCCTTGACGACCACGCGGAACCAGTCGTGCGAATCGGTGCCGCCGATGCGTTCGATCTCGTCGAACTTGGCCGGGCCGTCTTCCAGCGCCACGCCACGGGCAAGGCGGTCGACGATGTTGTCGGGCACCTTCTCTTCGCCTTCCGGGGCGCGCACGCGCACCACGTACTCGCGCTCGACCTCGTAGGAGGGGTGCATCATCGCGTTGGCCAGCTCACCGTCGGTGGTTGCCAGCAGCAGGCCGGTGGTGTTGATGTCCAGGCGGCCGATCGCGATCCAGCGCGCGCCCTTGAGGGCAGGCAGCGCTTCGAACACGGTCGGGCGACCTTCGGGGTCTTCGCGGGTGGTGACTTCGCCTTCCGGCTTGTTGTAGGCCAGCACGCGCGAGGTTTCGGTCAGCGCCGTGGCCACGAAGCCGCGGCCGTCCAGCTCGACCTTGTCGCCGCTCTTGATCGACTGGCCGGTCTGCGCGACTTCACCGTTGACCTTGACTAGGCCATCGGCGATGCGCTGTTCCAGCGCGCGGCGCGAACCGAGCCCGGCCTGGGCCAGCACCTTGTGCAGGCGTTCTTCCAGCTTGGGCTGGTCGGTGGCGGTTTCGCGCTTGAGCGAAAGCTTGTTCAAAGACGGCTTGCGGGGGGTGTCACTCATTTACTTGGCTCCGGCCGGCAACGGATGCGTCGGCCTCTGGTTCGGGATCGGCTTCGTCAACAGCCACGGTCGTCTTCGCGACGGCGTTGTTTTCGGTTTCGTTCTGGGGCGCCGCGCGCTCGCCCGGCGCGGTATCGGGTTCGCCATCAGGGGCGGTCATTCCAGCGTCGTCATCGCGGGGCGGCAACGGCGCTTTGGATTCGGTGTCTGCATCGGTATCGGTGGTGGGCGCGGGCCCGCCATCGGGTGAATTGTCCTGCGATTCGTCTTCACCTGCCAGTGGCGGGGTGTCGTCGTTTGCCGCGTCCCCGTCCAGCTCGCCGTCCGGGGTGGCGGCGCCGGCGGCCAGGCGACCGGCCGGCTGGCCATCGCGGTCCAGCGGCAGTTGCGGTTCCAGTTCGCCCAGGTCGCGCAGCTCGGACAGCGGCGGCAGTTCGTCCAGGCGCTTGAGCCCGAAGTAGTCCAGGAAGCCCTTGGTGGTGCCGAACAGGGCCGGCTTGCCGGGCACGTCGCGGTGGCCGATCACGCGGATCCACTCGCGCTCTTCCAGCGCCTGGATGATGTTGCTGCTGACCGCCACGCCGCGCACCTGTTCAATTTCGCCGCGGGTGATCGGCTGGCGGTAGGCGATCAACGCCAGGGTTTCCAGGGTGGCGCGGGTGTAGCGGGTCTTGCGTTCGGTCCACAGCCGGGTGATGTAGCCGTGCACTTCGTTGGTGACCTGGAAGCGGAAGCCGGAGGCCACCTCCACCAGCTCCACGCCGCGCTCGGCGCAGCCATCGCGCAGCAGTTCCAGTGCGCGCTCGATGCTGCCCGGCGGCGCCGGTTCCTCTTCCGGGAACAGGCCCTGCAGCTGCGCCAGGGTCAGCGGCTGGCTGGAGGCCAGCAGCGCCCCTTCGACAATACGGTTGATCAGCGATTGATCCATGCGTGGGTCGGGTGCTCAGTCGGATGCGTTGGCGGCGTCGGCGTCGTCGAATTCGCTGTTGAACTGCAGCGGTTCGTTGGTGTTGCCGGCAGCCAGGGATTTGACGTAGATCGGCGCCAGCGGTGCTTCCTGGACGATGTCCAGCAGCTGCTCCTTGGCCAGTTCCAGCAGGGCCAGGAAGGTCACCAGGACGCCCAGCTTGCCTTCTTCGGCGGTGAACAGCGATTCAAACCGGTAGAACTGGCCATCTTCCAGCCGCCCCAGCACGTCGCCCATGCGCTGGCGCACGCTCAGGGCCTCGCGCTTGATCGCGTGGCCGGTGAACAGCTCGGCGCGCTTGAGCACGTCGTGCAGCGCCATCAGCATTTCCTTCAGGTCCACCGGCGGCGGCAGCTTCACTGCGGCGCGGTCGGGCACGAAGGCATGTACCGGGGTGGTGTCGCGGTCCTGCCGGGGCAGGGCGTCGATATCTTCGGCAGCCTGCTTGAAACGTTCGTACTCCTGCAGCCGGCGCACCAGCTCGGCGCGCGGGTCGGCTTCCTCGCCCTCGATGCTGGGCGGCCGCGGCAGCAGCATCCGCGACTTCACTTCGGCCAGGATCGCCGCCATCACCAGGTACTCGGCCGCCAGTTCGAAGCGCAGCTCCTGCATGACGTTGATGTACTCGACGTACTGGCGGGTGATCTCGGCCACCGGGATGTCCAGGATGTCCAGGTTCTGCCGGCGGATCAGGTACAGCAGCAGGTCCAGCGGGCCTTCGAAGGCATCCAGGATGACTTCCAGCGCGTCCGGCGGGATGTACAGGTCCTGCGGAATCTGCAGGACCGGTTGACCATGCACCACGGCCAGCGGCATTTCCTGCTGCTGTGGGGCGGTCGGCCGGGTTTGCGGGTTCGCGTCGAGCGCGAGTTCGGAGGTCATCAAGAGTGATGTCAGTATTGCAACGGACCGGTCGCCGCACCCTCAGCCGTTCCGGAACGCCCGGCGGCAGGATGGCAAGCCATGACACGCCTGGGTCGGCGCGGTTCCACACTTCAAACAGCAAGGCGCGCCGCGACGGGCAGCGACAGAACTACGGGGAGGTCGTCTACGTGTACTGGTGTGGGGCAGCGGGTCGATCGTCGGGCGGCGGTGAAGCCGTCTACCGGCGGGGCTGCTGCGTCCAGCCACGTGCAATGGAGTCAAGAGTACGGGTTCAGCCCGGCAGTGTCCAGCGAGCCGGGCTAGAATCGTCCGGTTCGTTTAGCTGAGCCTTGGGAGTTGCCTGTGTGGTATGTGATTGAAGGCTATGACGGTGCCGACGTGTTGGCAGCCCGGATGGCGGTGCGCGGCGCGCACCTGGCCCGTTTGACCGCCCTGCGCGACGAGGGCCGGCTGCTGCTGGCCGGGCCGTGCCCGGCGATCGACAGCGAAGACCCGGGTCCGGCCGGGTTCAGTGGCAGCGTGGTGATCGCCCAGTTCGATTCGCTGGCGCAGGCCCAGGCCTGGGCCGACGCCGACCCCTACGTGGACGCCGGGGTCTATACCCGCGTGCAGGTGCGCCCGTTCCGCAAGGTCCTGCCGTGACCCGGGTCGAGCTGATCCGCGCGGCCCTGCAGCAGGCCCTGGACCCGCAGCTGCTGGAGGTGGAGGACGACAGCCACCGCCACGCCGGCCACGAAGGCGCGCGCGATGGGCGCGGCCATTTCAATGTGCACATTGTCAGCGCCGCCTTCGAAGGCAAGCTGCCACTTGCGCGCCACCGGGCGGTCTATGCCGCCCTGGGCACCCTGATGGACACCGATATCCACGCGCTGTCCATCCGCGCCGAGGCACCGGCCAAAAACGGCTGAAAGCCTTGTCCTGCCTTGTCCTGGCCAGTCCAGGACAGGGCCCCTGAAGACACGTTCATGTTACCGGCGGACGACATTGGCCTAACGTAGTGTTTACATTCAGGATTGAAAACGCTTACATTCCGCGCCAAGCCCCAGATCTCTAAGCCGTGGAGGGCGGCGAAGTGAACAAGGCAGCCATCACAATCAAAGATGTAGCCCGCGAAGCCCGGGTCTCCGTGGCCACGGTGTCGCGTGCGCTCAATGGACATGAAAATGTCGCCGAACCGGTCCGCAAGCTGGTGCTGGAGGTCGCTGCGCGCCTGCGCTACACCCCGCATGCCGCCGCGCGGAGCCTGAGCAGCCGGCGCACCAACACCATCGGTGTGGTGCTGCCGGACCTGTACGGCGAATTCTTCTCCGAGCTGATGCGTGGCATCGACGGGGTCGCCCGCGAGCGCCGCCAGCATCTGCTGGTGTCCAGCTACCACGGCGACCAGGAGCAGCAGGGCGCGGCCCTGCGTGCCATGCGCGGTCGCGTGGACGGGCTGCTGGTGTTGTCGCCGTATGCGGAAAGCCCCGGCTTCCTCACCGACAACCTGCCGCAGGCGCTGCCCACGGTCCTGATCAATACCTACCTGCCCGAGCAGGATCATCCGGTGCTCAGCATCGATGACCATGCCGGCGCGATGGCGATGACCCGCCATCTGCTCGATGTCGGCCACCGCCGCATTGCCTTCATTTCCGGTCCGGACCTCAACTTCGACGCGCGTGAGCGCCTGCGCGGTTTCCGCGATGCGCTGGCCGCGTCCGGTACCGATGCGGTGGGCATCGAGTTGCCCGGTGACTTTGACGAAGCCTCCGGCCATCGCGCTGGACAGGAGTTGCTGGCAGCCGGCGCGCTGCCCGATGCGGTGTTCGCCGCCAACGACATGATGGCGCTGGGCTGCCTGTATGCGTTCGCGCAGGCAGGCGTGCGGGTGCCGGCCGATGTTGCCCTGGCGGGCTTCGATGACATTCCGCTGGCGCGTTTCGTTCACCCGTCCTTGACGACGATGCAGGTGAGTATCGCCGACCTCGGCGATAAGGCGATGACGCGTCTGTTGCAGTTGATGGACGGCAACAACACGGAAGTGGCCGGTGACAAGCAGACGCTTGTGCCGCGCCTGATCGTGCGTGATTCGTGTAGGTCGCGACCGATGGTCGTGACGCCTTTGCTGTAAATCACGACCGTTGGTCGTGATGCATTCAAACCACGCTGTAAAAAAAACGACAGGGGCCGCAAAGACGGCCACCACCACCCGGAGATTCACATGACGTATTCCAATCACCGCAACCGTGCACCGGCGCGCAGCCTGCTGACCAGTGCACTGGTTACCTGCCTGATGCTGGGCGCTGCACCGTCCCTGATGGCGCAGTCGGCCACCTCCTCGCTGCGCGGCCAGGTGGCCCAGGCCGAGGCCGGCACCGAAGTGACCGCCACCAACCTGGCCAGCGGCACCGTGCGCCGTGCCACCACCCGCGCCGACGGCAGCTACTCGCTGATGGGCCTGGACCCGGGCACCTATGACGTGGTGGCCAACGGCCAGACCCAGAAGGTAACGGTGACCGTGGCCTCGACCGCGACGCTGAACTTCAGCGGCGCGCCGGCCAACGGCGGCACCGCCAACGCCACCAACCTTGACACCGTCAACGTGGTGGCCCCGACCCTGCTGCAGGAAGTGCGTACCTCCGAAGTGGGCAAGACGGTCAGCCTGCAGCAGATCCAGACGACCCCGCAGGTGTCGCGCAACTTCCTGGAGTTCGCCGACGCGGTGCCGTGCATGATCTTCACCCGCGATGCCAAGGGCAACACCTCGCTGCGCGGCGGTGCCACCAATGCCGACGGCACCAACGTCTACATCGACGGCGTGGGCCAGAAGAGCTACGTCAAGGGCGGCGGCGTGGCCGGCCAGTCCGGCAGCGCCGGCAACCCGTTCCCGCAGCTGGCCATTGGCGAATACAAGGTCATCAGCGGCAACTACAAGGCCGAGTACGGCCAGGTGTCGAGCGCGGCCGTGACCGCGGCCACCAAGTCCGGTACCAACGAGTTCAAGGGTGAAACCTTCTACCGTTACACCAACGAAGACATGCGCGCCAAGACCCCGGCCGAGCGTCAGTACGGCCAGACCAAGGAAGCCTCGGCCGAGAAGGAATACGGCTTCGCGTTGGGTGGCCCGATCATCCAGGACAAGGCCCACTTCTTCGTGACCTACGAAGCCAAGCGCTTCGACCTGCCGGTCACCATCGCGCCGGAAGGCTCGGTCACCAACCGCGTCGGCCTGCTGCCGGGCGACGCCGCCGCCGGCCTCGGCCCGGCCAGCCAGCCGTTCGAGCAGGACCTGATCTTCGCCAAGATCGACTTCGAACCGACCGACAACGATCGCATCGAGCTGACCTTCCAGGACCGCGACGAGACCCAGCAGCAGTTCAGTGGCCAGACCGCGCCGGAAGCCGGCCGCGAAGTGGTCAACACCGACCGTCGTTACGCGCTGCGCTGGAACCACAGCGGCGAGCGTTACTACAACGAATTGATGGTCACCCATGAAGATTCGTTCAACAACCCGACCCCGCTGACCCTGGCCAACGGCATCACCTACACCGCACCGGACGGCACCGAAGACCGCACCCTGGTGAAGATCGGTGGCGCCTCGGCACTGGATTCGCAGGTGAAGGGCCAGAAGGGCTGGGCGATCGAAGACAACCTGACCCTGGACGGCATCCAGTGGATGGGCGACCACACCATCAAGATGGGTGCCAAGTACAAGGAAATCGATCTGTACGCCTCCGATGCGGCGCAGATCAACCCGACCTTCACCTACACCCTGGGTGACGCGGACTTCCCGTCGGACATCCCGTACAAGGCGCAGTTCGTCAAGCCGGTGAACGGTGTGTCGGGCGTGTCCGGCGAAGTGCGTTCGAAGTCCAAGCAGATCGGCCTGTACATCCAGGACGACTGGCAGGTCAACGACCACCTGCAGCTGAACATCGGCCTGCGCTGGGACTACGAAAAGACCCCGGCCTACCTGGACTTCGTGACCCCGCAGGCCGTGGTCGATGCGATCTACTCGCAGGACCCGCGCGCTGCCGCTGGCCAGACCTTCGCCGATACGCTGGCGCTGGGCGGGCTGGACATCAGCAACTACATCAGCAACGGCCACAACCGCAAGGCATTCAAGGATGCCTGGCAGCCGCGCCTGGGCTTCTCGTATGACATCAACGCCGACGAGCAGCACGTGATCCACGGTGGTGCCGGCCGTTCGTATGACCGCGACCTGTTTGACAACCTGCAGCTGGAAACCACCAAGCTGGCCCTGCCGCAGCCGACCATCTACTTCCGCAACCCGGCCACCGGCACCTGCATCAACGGCCAGGCCGCCTGCTACAACTGGGATCCGAACCTGCTCAACGGCATCGGCAACCTGCAGGCGCTGGTCGGCTCGACCAGCAATGCCGGTCTGGAAGTGGACCTGTTGAACAACAACCTGAAGGCGCCGTACTCGGATCAGTTCAGCCTGGGCATGAGCAACCAGGTCGGTGACTGGCTGACCGATGCCACCATCGCCCGCACCCTGAGCTACGACGGCTTCGCCTTCACCCTGGGCAACCGTTACCCGACCGGCCAGTTCTTCGATGACCCGCGTCTGTGCGGTGGCACCGACCCGGGCCTGAGCCAGGCCTGGAGCTGCAACGTGCCGGGCTTCGGCAGCCTGATCATCGGCCAGCAGGGCATCAAGACCCGTGCCACGCAGGTGCTGCTGTCGGCGCAGAAGCCGTTCACCAAGGAGAGCGGCTGGGGCACCTCGATCGCCTACACCTGGACCACCGCGCGCCACAACCGCGACATCAACGAGAAGTACGCCTTTGACCGCGGCCTGATCGAGGACTACCCGACCATCCGCTCCAACGGTGCCCCGCGTCACCGCCTGGTGCTGACCGGCTCCTATGCGGGCTTCTGGGACATCACCTTCGGCGGCAAGATCACCCTGGCCACCCCGACCGCGGTGAACGACTGGTACCCGGTCACCCAGTCGACCGGTTTCGACCTGCCGACCCCGGGTGCGGCCGTGCCCAACGGCAACGGCAAGTTCCTGGTCGGTGGCAAGATCTTCGGCTACCGTTCGGTTGACCTGCAGGCCACCAAGACGTTCAAGATGCCGGGCGATACCGAGCTGTATGCGCGTATCGACATCATCAACGTCTTCAACTTCGACAACTTCTCCAACTACAACTACACCAAGTCCAACGGCAAGTTGCTGGCCAGCTACAACGAGACCGGCGATATCGTCGGTACGCCGCGCCAGGTCAAGGCGGAAGTCGGCTTCCGCTTCTGATGACCGCATGACCCGTCAACGCCTTCACCGGCGTTGACGGCGGGTAACGGCCATTGGCCGTTACCCGCACGTGCACCCCGCCGGCCTGCTTGGGCAGGTTGGCGGGACTGCACAGGCGCTTGCCCATCGCCGATGGACAAGCGCGTGTGCGGTAGGTACCGGCCCGTGGCTGGTGCGCCCGTGTCCGCCCCGGCGGATTTTTTTGGATCGTGATCTGTAAACGATTTCAGCTTGGTTGAGGCTATGCTCTCCAGCACGAACATGCGCAAAAGGTGGTGGTCGATGAATGCATCTCGGATGGTGTCGCTGGCGTTGCTGTCCGTGGCCATCGCCGGTTGCCAGCAGCAGGCGCCGGACAAACCGGCAAAGCCGAAGCCGCCGGTGATCCTGGTCGAGGCCGATGCGCCGCCGCGCCCGATGAAGCCGGAGCTGCCGCCGCTGTTCGACGATATCGAACGCCGCACCTTCCAGTTCTTCTGGGATACCACCAACGAGGTCAACGGCCTCAGCCCCGACCGCTACCCGTCGCGCCCGTTTGCCAGCATCGCCTCGGTCGGCTACGCGCTCACCGCCTATCCGATCGGCGTGGAAAACGGCTGGGTCAGCCGTACCCAGGCCGTGGACCGCACCCTGCTCACGCTGAAGTTCTTCCGCGACCTGCCGATGGGCCCGCAGCGTACCGGCAAGGGCGGCTACAAGGGCTTCTACTACCACTTCCTGGACATGCAGCAGGGCCGTCGTTACGACAGCTGGGTGGAGCTGTCCAGCGTGGATACCGCGCTGCTGATGATGGGCGTGCTGTTCGCCCAGTCGTACTACAGCGGTGACGATGCCCGCGAAAAAGAGATCCGCGAGATCGCCGACACGCTCTACAAGCGCGTGGACTGGCCGTGGCTGCAGCAGCGTGCGCCGCTGATCTCGATGGGCTGGTTCCCCGAAAGCGGCTTCATCGACCACGACTGGATGGGCTACAACGAGGCGATGATGGTCTACATCCTCGCGCTCGGCTCGCCGACCCACCCGGTCAGCCCGGACGCATGGACGGTCTGGACGCGTACCTACGACAACGACTGGGGCGTCTACCAGGGCCAGGAATACCTGTCCTTCGGCCCGCTGTTCGGGCACCAGTACACGCATGTGTGGGTGGACTTCCGCGACATCCAGGATGCCTACATGCGCGAGCGCGGCAGCACCTACTTCCTCAACAGCCGTTCGGCTGCCCTGGCGCAGCGCGAATACGCCATCGCCAACCCGATGAACTGGAAGGACTACGGCGAGAACGTGTGGGGCTTGACCGCCAGCGATGGCCCGCAGAACACCACCCAGGAATACCGCGGCGAGCAGCGCCAGTTCCGCCATTACTCCTCGCGCGGCGCCGGCCTGCGCGAGAACTTCGACGACGGCACCATCGCCCCGACCGCGGCGATCGCCTCGGTGGTGTTCGCCCCGGAAGAAGTGATCCCGGCCACCGAAGAGATGCACAAGCGCTACGGCGACTACATCTATTCCAGCTACGGCTTCCTGGATTCGTTCAACCCGAGCTTCAACTACGACATCCCGATCAAGACCGGCCGGCTGGTGCCTGATCGCGGCTGGGTGGCCAGCGACTACATCGGCATCGACCAGGGCCCGATCCTGACCATGATCGCCAACTACCGGAACGATTTCGTCTGGGACGTGATGAAGAAGAACGCGCACATCCGCAAGGGTCTGGAGCGCGCCGGTTTCAGCGGTGGCTGGTTGACCCCCGAAGGCCAGGACCAGCCGTTGGAACTGCAGAAAGATGAAAAGGCCGCTTCGGCGCGCTCGGTCGGCATCGCCGAATCGCGCGCGGCAGCGGCCCAGGAACAGAAGAACAATTCCAATACGAACCGCAACCAGCAGCAGGGGAAGTAAGCAGTGCCATTGTCGTCGCGCCCCAAACTGGGTTTGAGTCTGTTGCTGCTGCTGGTCGGCAGCGTGTTGTTGTCTGGCTGTCGCAAGGAGCCGGAAGGCGTCACCGTGCGTTTCTGGGCGATGGGCCGCGAGGCCGAAGTGGTCACCGGCCTGATCAAGGAGTTCGAGGCGGAAAACCCGGGCATCCACGTCGATGTGCAGAACATCCCGTGGACGGCCGCGCACGAAAAGCTGCTCACCGCGTTCGCCGCCGACGGCCTGCCCGATGTGTGCCAGCTGGGCAACACCTGGATCCCCGAGTTCGCCGAGCTCAACACCCTGGTGCCGCTGCAGCCCTACGTGGCGCAGTCCAAGGTGGTGGATCCGGACGACTACTTCCAGGGCATCTGGGACACCAACGTGGTGCATGACGAGCTGGTCGGCGTGCCGTGGTACGTGGACACCCGCCTGCTGTACTACCGCAAGGACCTGCTGGCCCAGGCCGGCTACGACCACCCCCCGCGCACCTGGGCGGAGTGGAACGAGATGATGGCTGCCATCAAGAAGATGCAGGGGCCCAAGCGCTACGCGGTGCTGATGCCGATCAACGAGTTCGAGCAGCAGTTGTCCTTCGCCTTGCAGCAGCCCGACCCGCTGCTGCGCGATGCCGATACCCGCGGCAATTTCAGCAGCCCCGGCTTCCGCAGGACCCTGGGCTTCTACGAAAACATGTTCGCCCAGGGCTGGGCGCCGCGCATGTCCGAGACCCAGATCTCCAACGTCTGGGACGAGTTCTTCCGCGGCTTCAACGTGTTCTACCTGTCCGGCCCGTGGAATATCCGCGAGTTCAAGAAGCTGCAGCCCAAGGAACTGGAAGGCAAGTGGGGCACCGCCGCACTGCCGGGCCCGGACGGCCCGGGCGCCGGTATTGCCGGCGGCACCAGCCTGGTGATCTTCCGCTCCTCGCAGCAGAAGGAAGCGTCGTGGAAGCTGATCGAGTTCCTGTCGCGCCCGGCGATCCAGGAGCGTTTCCATTCCATCATCGGCGACCTGCCGCCGCGGCGCAGCACCTGGGAGTATCCCTCGCTGGCCAACGACCCGCTGGCGCAGCCGTTCCGCGACCAGCTGGAACGCGTGAAGCCCACGCCCAAGGTGCTGGAGTGGGAACGTATCGTGCAGGAAATGCGGATCATCACCGAACAGGTGGTGCGTGGTGGCCTTGATCAGGATGTGGCAGTGAAGGAACTGGACAAGCGCGTGGACAAGGTCCTCGCCAAGCGCCGTTGGATGCATGAGCGCGATGCACAGGAGAAGGCCGCCGGTTCGGGCGTGCATTCCAGCGCGGTGGCCACGGGAGCGGGGCAATGAAGCAGCGTTCGCTTGCCGGCTGGCTGTTCGCCGGCCCGGCCATCCTGGTGATCGGCGTGTTCTTCGGCCTGCCGGTGTTCTCGGCGCTGGCCCTGAGCATCACCGACTTCGACCTGTACGCCCTGGCCGACGGCGGCAACCTGCGCTTTGTCGGGCTGGGCAACTACATCGACCTGCTGCAGGCCCCGATGTTCTGGAAGTCGCTGTGGAACACCACCTACTTCGTGATCGTCGGCGTGCCGATGTCGATCGGCGTATCGCTGGGGGCGGCGATCCTGCTCAACGCCCCGGCGGCGCGCTTCAAGGCGCTGTTCCGCACCGCGCTGTTCGCCCCGGTGGTGACCACCCTGGTGGCGGTGGCGGTGATCTGGCGCTACCTGTTCCACACCAGCTACGGCCTGGTGAACTACGGGCTGGGCCACATCGGCATCAACCCGATCGACTGGCTGGGCGATCCCAACTGGGCCATGCCGACCATCATGCTGTTCGCGGTGTGGAAGAACTTCGGCTACAACATGGTGATCTTCCTGGCCGGCCTGCAGGCGATCCCGCATGACCTGTACGAGGCTGCGCGCATCGACGGCGCCTCGCGCTGGAAGCAGTTCCTGCACATCACCCTGCCGATGCTCGGCCCGGTGCTGCTGGTGGTGGGCGTGATTACCGTGTCCGGCTACTTCCAGCTGTTCGCCGAACCCTACGTGATGACCCGCGGCGACCCACTGCAGAGCACCGTCAGCGTGCTGTACTTCATGTTCGAGGAAGGCTTCAAGTGGTGGAACCTGGGCCGCGCCTCCGCGGTGGCGTTCCTGCTGTTCCTGATCATCCTGGCCGTAACCAGCGTCATGCTGCGTTTCGGCCGCAAGAGGCAGTTGGTATGAGTCGTGAAATCGGCCAGTCTCGCTGGCATGCATGGTGGGTCAACGGTGGCTTGACGGTACTGGCGCTGGTCAGCCTGGCGCCGCTGCTGTGGATGCTGTCGGTGTCGTTCATGCCCACCGGCGAGGCGGCGCATTTCCCGCCGCCGCTGCTGCCGTCCTCGGTGACCACCGCGAACTACCACGAGCTGTTCGCGCGCACGGGCATGGGCAACAACTTCGTCAACAGCCTGGGCGTGTCGCTGGCCATCACGCTGGGCTCGCTGCTGCTCAACACCATGGCCGGCTATGCGTTCGCCAAGCTGCGCTTCGCCGGCCGCGAGCGCATCTTCCAGGTGCTGCTGGCCGCGCTGGTGATCCCGGCGCAGGTGGCCATGCTGCCGCTGTTCCTGCTGATGAAGCAGCTGGGCCTGGTCAACAGCTTCGGCGGGGTGATCGTGCCGGCGCTGGCCAGCGTGTTCGGCATTTTCCTGGTGCGGCAGTACGCGCGTTCGATTCCCGATGAGCTGCTGGAAGCGGCGCGCATCGATGGGGCAGGGGAGATGCGGATCTTCTTCCAGATCGTGCTGCCGATGCTCAAGCCGGTGCTGGTGACCCTGTCGATCTTCACCTTCATGGGCGCGTGGAACGATTTCATGTGGCCGTTGATCGTGTTGACCGACCAGGAGCACTACACTTTGCCGGTCGCCCTGGCCACCCTGTCGCGCGAACACATCATGGACGTGGAAATGATGATGGCCGGCGCGGTGGTCACGGTGGTTCCGGTGCTGCTGCTGTTCCTGGCATTGCAGCGTTACTACATCCAAGGTCTGCTGCTGGGGAGTGTCAAAGGGTGAAACATGCCGTCGTCGCGGTGGGTCTGGGTCTTGGGCTGTTGTGGTCGCTGGCGGCCCCGGCCGCCGCGCCGGCCCCGTTGCCGGCACCGAAGGTGCTGGACAGCTTCGACGACATGACGCCCTGGAAGCTGGTGGTGTCCGACCAGGTCAGCGGCTCGCTGCGCAGCGTGGTCGGCAGTGGCGGCGGGCGTGCGCTGTGCGTGGACTACGACTTCCACGACGTGTCCGGTTACGTCGGCATCCGCCGCGAGCTGGGCATCGAGTACCCGGCCAACTACCAGTTCGGCGTGCAGCTGCGTGGCGACTCGCCGGCCAACGACCTGCAGTTCAAGCTGATCGATGCCAGCGGCGACAACGTGTGGTGGGTCAACCGGCCCGGCTACACCTTCCCCAAGGCGTGGAGCACGGTGCAGTACCGTGCCCGCCAGATCGACAAGGCCTGGGGCCCGGGCAAGGACCCGACGCTCACCCGCAGCGCCGCGGTCGAATTCACCATCTACAGCAAGGTCGGCGGCAAGGGCACGGTCTGTTTCGACCGCCTCACCCTGCAGGGCCTGCCGCCGATGGATACCTCGGCGCTGACCCCGTCGGTGATCGCCGATACCGCCACCGCCCTGCAGAGCCGCATTGCCGATGGCAAGCCGGATACGGTGTGGATCAGCGGCGGCGTGGCCGACCAGACCATCAGCCTGGACCTGCACAAGGTGCGCGAGTTCGGCGGTGCGGTGATCCAGTGGCTGCCCGGACTGGAGGCCACCCGCTACGTGGTGCGCACCTCGCAGGACGGACGCAGCTGGAAGGAAGTGCGCGAAGTGGTCGGCGGCGGCGGCGACCGCGACTGGCTTGCGCTGCCCGACACCGAGGCGCGCTACCTGCGCTTCGATCTCAAGGGCGGCCCCAGCTGGCGCTACGGTATCCGTGACATCAGCCTGAAACCGCTCGATTTTGCCGCGACCCCCAACGATTTCGTCCGTTCGGTAGGCGCCGATCTGCCGCGCGGTTCGGTACCGCGCGGGTTCAGTGGCGAGCAGCCGTACTGGACCCTGCTGGGTCTGGATGGCGGCCGCGAGCAGGCGTTGATCGGCGAAGACGGCGCGCTGGAAGTGGCCAAGGCCAGCTTCAGCGTGGAGCCCTTCGTGCAGGTGGACGGCAAGAAGCTGCTGAGCTGGGCCGACGTGGCCAGCACCCAGTCGCTGCAGGACGACTACCTGCCCATCGCCAGCGTCGACTGGCGCCACGACACGGCCGCGCTGAAGGTCACCGGTTTCGTGCAGGGCACCCCGGACAAGGCGCAGCTGGTGGGGCGCTACACCCTGCGCAACCCCGACAAGGTGGCCCACGACTACACCCTGGCGCTGGCCGTGCGCCCGTGGCAGGTGAACCCGCCCACCCAGTTCCTCAATACCGTCGGCGGCGTCAGCCGGATCGACAACCTGTCGGTGGAGGCCACCGACGTGGAGGTCAACGGCAGCCCGCGCCTGTACCCGGCGCAGGCCCCGGACAGCACGTTTGCCACCACCTTCGACGGCAAGCTGGACGTGGTCCACCTGGCCAGCGGCAAGCTGCCGGGCACCACCGAAGTGCGCGACCCGACCGGGCTGGCCAGCGGCGCGCTGCTGTACCGCTGGCGGCTGGAGCCGGGCCAGAGCCGCGAGGTGGCCATCGTGCTGCCGCAGACCGGCAGCTGGACGATGCCCAAGGACTTCGACGCAGCCAAGGCCCAGCAGGCCGTGGCCTCGATGTGGCGGACCAAGCTGGACCAGGTGACCCTGCAGGTGCCCGCTGCCGGCAAGCCGCTGGCCGACACCCTGCGCACCGCGCTGGCGCACATGCTGATCTCGCGGATCGGGCCGAGCATCCAGCCGGGCACGCGCTCGTACTCGCGCAGCTGGATCCGCGACGGCGCGATGATTTCCGAAGGCCTGCTGCGCATGGGCCGCAGCGACGCGGTGCGCGAGTACGTCACCTGGTATGCCCCGCACCAGTTCGACAACGGCAAGGTGCCGTGCTGCGTCGATCCGCGCGGCAGCGACCCGGTGCCGGAAAACGACAGCCACGGCGAGTTGATCTTCAATATCGCCGAGTACTGGCGCTACACCGGCGACAGCACCTTCCTGGAAGTGATGTGGCCGCACGTGCAGGGCGCCTATACCTACATGGAGCAGCTGCGCCTGAGCGAGCGCACCGAGGAGAACCGCGCGCGCAACCCGGCCTTCTACGGGATGATGCCGGTGTCGATCAGCCACGAAGGCTATTCGGCCAAGCCCATGCATTCGTACTGGGACAACTTCTGGGCGCTGCGCGGCTACAAGGACGCGGCCACCATCGCCACCACGCTGGGCAAGATGGACGCCCTGCAGATCAGCGAGTCGCGCGACCAGTTCCGTGACGACCTGCAGGCCTCGCTGCTGGCTGCGGTGGCCCTGCACAAGATCGACTACCTGCCCGGCGCGGCCGAGCTGGGCGACTTCGACGCCACCTCCACCACCATCGCGCTGGCCCCGGGCGGCGAGCAGGGCCGCCTGCCGCAGCCGTACCTGGACAACACGTTCGAGCGGTACTGGAAGCAGTTCGAGGAACGCCGCGACGGCAAGCGCGAGTGGAAGGACTACACCCCGTACGAGTGGCGCAACGTGGCCGCGTTCGTGCGCCTGGGCTGGCGCGACCGCGCCTGGCAGGCCACCGAGTTCTTCTTCAAGGACCGTGCCCCGCAGGCCTGGAACCAATGGGCCGAAGTGGTCTCGCACACGCCGCGCAAGCCGTTCTTCGTCGGTGACCTGCCGCATGCGTGGGTGGCGTCGGACTTCGTGCGCTCGGCGCTGGACATGTTTGCCTACAGCCGCGACGTCGACGACAGCCTGGTGCTGGCGGCCGGCGTGCCGACGCGCTGGCTGGAAGGCAAGGGCGTAGCGATCAAAGGGCTGCGCACCCCGAACGGCCAGCTGAGCTATGCGCTCAGCCGCAGCGACAAGCAGCTGGTGCTGGACCTGTCGGCCGGGCTGGTGCCACCACATGGCGGGGTGATCCTGCCGTGGCCCTACAGTGGCGAACCCGGCGGCACCACCGTCAACGGCGAACCGGCGCAGTGGTTGAACGGCGAGCTGCGCATCACCCAGGTACCGGCGCGGGTCGAGATCGACGTGCCGTCGTCGGTGCGCCGCGCCGAGCGCAAGGCACAGTGATGGGCAGGCATCGTCATCGTGCGTGGCTTCGCCGTGGCATGGCCGGGCTGCTGGCATCGGCGGCGTTGCTGGCCGGCGTCGCCCTGGCCGCCGAACCCGTTGCCGTTGCCCCGACACCCGTGCCGTCGGCCAGCGCCGCGCCGGGCATGAGCATGGTCACCTTCAACCTGCACCACGACCGCGAAGACTGGCCGGCGCGGCGCAAGGTGATCCTGCGCGAACTGCAGGCGCTGCGCCCCGACGCGATTGCCCTGCAGGAAGTGATCCAGAAGCCGCACGTGCGCAACCAGGCCGCGTGGCTGGCGCGCAAGCTCGGCTACGACTACCAGTTCGTCTCCACCGACCCGCCCGGCCGCTTCAAGCGCTATGGCAATGCGCTGTTGACCCGCCGTCCGGTGCTGGCGCGCAACGACCACCTGCTGGCGCCGTTGGGCGACTACCGCACGGTGGCGCACCTGCGCATCGATGTGGACGGCCAGCCGGTGAACGTCTATGCCACGCACCTGAACGAGCGCGCGGACGAGAGCGGCAGCCGCATCCGTGGCGAGCAGGTGGCCGACCTGCTGAAGTTCATCGCCGACACCGCCGGCGACGCCCCGGTGGTGATCGCCGGCGACTTCAACGCACTGGTGGATGCGGGTGACCTCAGTGCGCTGCGCAATCATTACGGTGACAGCTTCGGCAGCGTGCACGTCAACAACGAACTGGCGCAGGTGAGTACCCTCAACCGGCACTACTTCGACGCGCCGCTGCGCATCGACCACATCTTCTTCCAGCAGGACCGCCTGCTCGCGCGCGAAGCGCGGATCCTGTTTGACCAGCCGTACGCCGAAGGGCGCTGGGCCTCGGACCACTACGGTGTATGGACGCGCCTGCAGTTCGCGCCCAGCCCGGGCAGCCCGGCCGCCACCACGCCCTGAGCGCAAGGTAGAGCCACGCCATGCGTGGCTGCCCGTCCGCCGTGATGCCTACCCACCAACGGTGGGTACCCACCGCTACGGTATGGCCTGCTCGCTGATCTTCTCCCACGTCTGGCCGTCGCGCGTGCGCCAGGTGCCGCCGGTGGCGCAGCATCCGCCGGCACCCAACGCCATGCGCCCCAGCACCGCAACCACCGCGTCCTCTTCGTGGCGCAGTGATTGCCGCTGGCAGTCGGTGAAGAACGGGTAGGGCGGCGGTGCCAGCACTTCGGTGAGGGCGACGGCCTGTTCGGGCCCACGCGTGACCTGGAAGACCTTGCAGTCCTGCACCAGCAGTTCGATGTCCACGCCCTGCAGCCGGCCCACGAACAGGTCCTCCGGCGCGGCATCGCGCACCGCGATGGCGGCTTTGCTGAGCGGAGCAGGCGGGGCGGGCTGGCAGGCCGACACCAGCACCAGCAGCGCAGCGCAGGGGGTGAGGCGAGGGCGCCGATTCATGCGCCGAGCATGCCACAGCGCACCGAGGGCCCAAACGCAGACAGCGGCCCGAAGGCCGCTGTCTGTTTACTACGCTTCCACTGGCGCGGGATCAGGCCTTGTCGTGCTTGTCCTGATCCGGCGTGCCGGCTTCGTCGGCCTGCGCGACATCGGTGGGGATGTCCTCGCGGGCTTCGGCCTGGGCCGCCTGTGCGGCGGCGTCGGTGCTGGCGGGGGTGTCGCTGCCCGCATTACCGAACAGCTGGCCGTTATGCACGACCGGGGCCGCCGGGGCGGCCTCGACGCGGGCGACCGGGGCCGGTGCGGCCTTCTCCGGTGCCGGCTGGGTCGGGTCGACCGCATCCAGCATGCTCGACTGCACGGGGCGACCGGCCTGGCCCGCCTCGGTGGTCGGGGCAACCGGTGCGGCTTCAACCGCCTTCGGTGCTTCGACCACCGGGGCGGCTTCAGCAGCCTTCGGTGCTTCAACCACCGGGGCAGCTTCAACCGCCTTAGGTGCTGCGACAACCGGGGCGGCCTCAACGGCCTTCGGTGCTTCAACCACCGGGGCAGCTTCAACAGCCTTCGGTGCTTCAACAACCGGAGCGGCTTCAACCGCCTTCGGTGCTGCGGCTACCGGGGCGGCCTCGACAGCCTTCGGCGTTTCAACAACCGGAGCGGCTTCAACAGCCTTCGGTGCTGCGGCAACCGGAGCGGCCTCAACAGCCTTCGGTGCATCAACCACCGGAGCCGCTTCAACCGCCTTCGGTGCCTCGACCACCGGCGCAGCCTGCGCCGGCTTGGCAACGTCGACCACCGGCGGTGCCGGCATCGGCGATTCCACGAACGGCACGCGGTCGGTGTAGGACGGGGCGGGCTTCTCGGCCGACACCTGCGGGGCCACCGGGGCGGCCTCGCTGTGACCGGCGGTCACGACCGGGCTGCTGACCACGGCCACCGGTGCGGCGGCGGCCACAGCGGCCACCGGCGCAGCAGCGGGTGCCGGGCGCGGCGCCTGGACCGGTGCCGCGGCAGGCGCAGCAGCGGTTTCGTCGTCGAACTCGAACTCCGGCTGCGGCTGGCCATTGCCGGCCGCCGGACGCGGGGCCTGGGCGGTGTCACCACCGTCCTGGTCGCCATCCTGGTCATCGCTGTCGCCGTCATCATCCAGACCGGCGTCATCGTTCAGGCCATCGCTGCCGGCAGCCTGCTCGCCATTGCCACGACGACGACGACGGCCACCGCGACGGCCGCGACGACGGCGCGAGCCGCCTTCGCCATTGGCGTCATCGCCGGTGCCCGGGGCATCGGTCTGTTCACCGTTCTCGCCGGTGGCAACCTGTGCTTCGTCCACGGCGGCCGCGGTCTGCGCGCTGTCCTGCGCGGCGGCGTACGGCGCGGCGGCGTCGGCCACGCCCACGGCAGCGGCGGTCACCAGTGCGGCATCGGCGACCGGTGCGGTCGTGTTGCCCGGCTTCGGCGCATCGGCCTGCGGCTGGCGTGCCGGCTTGTCGCTGGCCACGGCCTTGTCGGCATCGCCTTGCTGCGGCTTGGGCTGCTGCGGGTTCTGCTTCTGCTTCAGCTTGGGCTGCTGCTCATTGCGCGGCTGCTTGGGCTGCTGTTCGTTGCGCGGCTTGGCCTGGCCCGGTGCCTGCACCTGTGCGGCATTGCCGGCCACCGGTGCGGCGACGTCCTGGCGGCGCTCGTCACGACGCTCGTTCTTGCCACCGCGTTCGCCACGTTCGCCACGTTCACCGCGGTCCTTGCCACGGCCCTGGCCCTGCGCCTGTGCGCCGCCATTGCCGTTGCGCTCGCCACCGCGTTCATCGCGGCGGCCGCCATTGCGGTCCTTGTTGCGATCCTTGTTGCGGTTGGTGCGGTTGCCGTCCTGGGCCGGGCGTGCGTTCGCCGGCGGGGCAGCGGCCGGGGCCGGTTCGCCACCGAAGATGCGCTTGAGCCAGCCCACCACGCCAGTGGCGGCCGGTGCGGCCACCGGGGCCGGGGCAGCGACCGGTGCGGGCGCGGCTTCCGGTTCCGGGGCCTCGCGGATCGGCGCCGGCTGGCTGTGCTTGACCTGGGTCACCACCGGGGCCACCGGGATGTTCAGCTGGGCCTTGGTCAGCGCGTGCACCGGCAGCTTGCGCGGGGTACCGCGCTGGTAGCTCGGCTTGCCGCTTTCTTCGCCCAGCTCGTTGTCACGCAGGCGGGTCACTTCGTAATGCGGGGTGTGCAGCTGTTCGTCGGCGACGATCACGATCGGCGCGTCATGGCGCTGTTCGATCTCGCGCAGGGCGCTGCGCTTTTCATTGAGCAGGTAGTTGGCGATCTCGACCGGGGCCTGGACCAGCACCTGCCCGGTGTTCTCCTTCATCGCATGCTCTTCAGCCACGCGGATGATCGACAGCGACAGCGACTCGACGCTGCGCATGCGGCCATGGCCGTCGCAACGCGGGCACACGATCTGGCTGGATTCGCCCAGGCTCGGGCGCAGGCGCTGGCGGCTCATTTCCATCAGGCCAAAGCGCGAGATGCGGCCCAGCTGCACGCGCGCACGGTCGTACTTGAGCGCGTTCTGCAGGCGGTTTTCAACTTCGCGCTGGTGCTTGTTGGAGGCCATGTCGATGAAATCGATGACCACCAGGCCGCCCAGGTCGCGCAGGCGCAACTGGCGGGCCACTTCTTCGGCCGCTTCCAGGTTGGTCTGGAACGCGGTGTCCTCGATGTCGCTGCCCTTGGTGGCGCGAGAGGAGTTGACGTCGATGGCGGTCAGCGCTTCGGTCTGGTCGACCACGATCGAACCGCCGGAGGGCAGGCGCACGTTGCGCTCATACGCGCCTTCGATCTGCGATTCGATCTGGAAGCGGTTGAACAGCGGGATGTCGTCGGTGTAGTGCTTGAGCTTGCGCAGGGTCTGCGGCATCACCTGCTGCATGAACTCGCGGGCGGTCTCGTACAGTTCCTGGGTGTCCACCAGGATCTCGCCGACGTCGGCGCGCAGGTAGTCACGCAGGGCGCGCACGATCAGGCGCGACTCCTGGTAGATCAGGAAGGAGGCCGGCTTGGTCAGCGCCGCTTCGGCGATCGACTTCCACACCTGCAGCAGGTAATCCAGATCCCACTGCAGCTCTTCGGCATCGCGGCCGACGCCGGCGGTGCGGATGATCACGCCCATGTCGTCGGGGATGTTCAGCTTGTCCAGCGCTTCCTTCAGCGCGGCGCGGTCTTCACCCTCGATGCGACGCGACACGCCGCCAGCGGTGGGCGAGTTCGGCATCAGCACCATGTAGCGGCCGGCCAGCGAGATGAACGTGGTCAGGGCGGCGCCCTTGTTGCCACGCTCTTCCTTGTCGACCTGGACAACCACTTCCTGGCCTTCACGCAGCAGTTCGCGGATGCCGGCCTTGTTGTGGTCCACGCCCGCGGCGAAGTAGTCGCGCGAGATTTCCTTCAGCGGCAGGAAGCCGTGGCGCTCGCCGCCGTATTCGACGAAGGCCGCTTCCAGCGACGGTTCAAGGCGCGTGATGCGGCCCTTGTAGATGTTCGACTTCTTCTGTTCCTTGGACGGCTGTTCGATGTCGATGTCGTACAGCGTCTGGCCATCCACGATGGCTACCCGCAGCTCTTCAGCCTGCGTGGCATTGATCAGCATTCGCTTCATTGTTGGGTTCCTCGCGCGCTGCTACCGCGCGGAACACCATGGGGTTTCGCTTCTGGTCACGCTTCGACGCCCATCGCGCAGGCGCGGGGAGGGCGGCTTGGGTTTCCAGCGCTACAACACCACGGCAGCCCGCGGGAGCGCTTCATTTGTTTTGGTTTGGGTGTTACGGGGCCGGAGGCAGCTGTCAGCCAGGCTGGAGCGCCACAGGGACATGTTTTTCAGCACAGACGCTTGTCAGGCATCCGGCGATGGCCGGGACCGCCGGTGAGCCGCTAACATGGCCGCCCCGGGGGCGGTGGCTGCGCACTGTGCCGGAATCGCGGGAAGTCGGGCTTCTGGCCCAGAGCAACTTCCAACGAAATCAATCCCTTATCTCGCATGCCGAGTGTAACAGAATAAAAGGCCAATGACCGTTACCGAGCCCACCCCCAAAGCCGCTGAAGCCATGACCAGCGTACGTATCATCACCGTCCCGGCCGACCGTGCCGGGCAGCGCCTGGACAACTTCCTGCTCGGCCAGCTCAAGGGTGCGCCGCGCAGCCTGATCTACAAGCTGGTGCGCAGTGGCCAGGTCCGGGTCAACGGCGGCCGCGCCAAGGCCGAGCGCAAGCTGGAGCCGGGCGACGAGGTCCGGGTGCCGCCGGTCCGTCTCACCGAGGAGGGCGACAAGGCAGGCCCGCCCGCCGCGTTCATGAAACGGCTGGAAGATGCCATCGTGTTCGAAGACGATCGGCTGCTGGCGCTGAACAAGCCGTCGGGCGTGGCCAGCCACGGCGGCAGTGGGATCAGCTTCGGCGCGATCGAGACGCTGCGGGCGCTGCGCCCGGGCAAGACCCTGGAACTGGTGCACCGGCTGGACCGCGACACATCGGGCCTGCTGATCGTGGCCAAGAAGCGTTCGGCGCTGAGCGAGCTGCAGGCGCTGCTGCGCGAAGACCACGGCTCGGGCATCCGCAAGCATTACCTGACGCTGCTGGTCGGGCGCATGCCCGACGGCACCATGACCGTGGATGCGCCGCTGCACGTGGGCCTGCGCCAGGGCGGGGAGCGGCATGTGCAGGTCAACCCGATCGGCAAGGAGTCGATCAGTCACTTCAAGGTGCTGGAACGCAAGGGCGGGCATTCGTACTGCGAGGTCCGCATCGAAACCGGCCGCACCCACCAGATCCGCGTGCATGCCCAGCACCTGGGGCATCCGGTCGCCGGTGACGACAAGTACGGCGATCCGGACGTCAACAAGCGGCTTCGTGAGCAGATCGGGCTGAAGCGTCTGTTCCTGCACGCCGCCTCGCTGGAGTTCGCACTGGACGCCGGCAAGACCCCGTACCTGCTCAACGCGCCGCTGGCCGACGAGCTGACCGAGGTGCTGAACCGGTTGAAGTGAGAGCTGGCAGATAAAGCCGTGCCGAACGGAGGGTAGTGCCGGCCGCTGGCCGGCTCTGCACGGTCTTGATCGACATCGGGATGAGCCGGCCAGCGGCCGGCACTACCGGGCTGCGTTATCCGGGTATGGCCGCCGGCCTCACCACTTGAACAGCACCAGGCTGATCGCCAGGCTGCCCATGCCGGCCACCAGGCCGTACACGGTTTCGTGGCCCTTGGCGTAGCGCTTGGCCGCCGGCAGCAGTTCGTCCAGGGCGAGGAACACCATCACCCCGGAAATCAGGCCGAACACCCAGCCGAAGGTGGCGTGGTTGAGCATGCCCGACAGCGCGAAGTAGCCGATCGCCGCGCCAACCGGTTCGGCCAGGCCCGAGAGCAGGCTGGCGCCGAAGGCATACCACTTGTTCTGGGTGGCGAAATACACGGGCACCGCGATGGCAATGCCTTCGGGGATGTTGTGGATGGCGATGGCGAAGGCCAGCGGCATGCCCACCGACGGGCTCTCCAGCGTGGCAAAGAACGTGGCCAGGCCTTCGGGAAAGTTGTGCGCGGTGATCGCGATCGCGGTCAGCAGGCCCACCCTTTTGATGTAGGCCTTGTTGTTGTCGCGGAACACCGGGTCCTGCTTGTCCAGGCTCTCGTGCGGGTTCGGGATCAGGTGGTCGATCACCACGATCAGCAGCACCCCGGCCAGGAACGCGGCCGTGCCGTAGGCGAAGCCCAGCCGGGCATCGTAGGCCTGGGTGAACGAATCGATCGCCTTGTTCAGGATCTCGGTGAGCGACACGAACACCATCGCCCCGCCGGCAAAGGCCAGCCCGAAGGCCAGCAGCCGCGGGTTGGGGCGGCGCGAGAACAGCACCATCAGGCTGCCCAGGCCGGTTGCCAGGCCGGCAGCCAGGGTTACGCCGAGCGCGACCCAGACATTTTCAGACGAAATTTCGAGCATGCGCCACAGCATCCTTGGAGAAGTGCAACGCGCCCCGATGGGGGTGCCCGGGGCGCGGTAAGGGGAGGCTGGCGCTGGCTGACCTCAGATCAGGGGAACTTCAACCGCCCCGGCGCAGCCGCTCTTCCACCGCGAAGCACTCGTCCGGCTTGGGCTGCGGCGGGTTGAAGCTCACCGGTACCTGGATGGTGGTGGACACGGTCTGGCCGGCGCGGGTGGCCGCCTTGAACTCCCAGCCTTCCACCGCCGTCTTCGCCTGTGCGTCGAGCTGGGCGTTGCCGCTGCTGGTCACCTGCGCCACCTGGCTGGGCTTGCCGTTGGCGGCAATCACCACCTTGAAGGTGCTGGTGCCGCCGATACCCTGGCAGGCCAGTTCGATCGGGTACTGCGGCGGCGGGGTCTTCACGGCGGCCACTTCAGTCGGCGCGGCCACCGGGGCGGCGGGCTCCGCCGGCTTGTTGCAGCCGGCGAGGGCGGTAAGGGCGATGCTGGACAACACGAGGGACTGCAGTTTCATGGGGTCACTCCGTCAGGGCCGAAGCCTTCGCTGCGCAGATGAAGTCGTTTTCGCTCAGGCCACCCACGTCGTGGGTGGAAAAGCGCACCACCGCCCGGTCGTAATGCACGCCCAGGTCGGGGTGGTGGTCTTCGCGGTGGGCCACCCAGGCCAGGGCGTTCACGAAGGCCATGGTCCGGTGGTAGTCGTCGAAGCGGAAGGTGCGGGTCAGCGCCTGGCCGTGTTCGGCCAGCTCCCAGCCGGGCACCTGGGCCAGCAGTTCGGCCACGCGGGCCTCGCCCAGCTTGTGGTCGCTGCCCTTGCGCGGCACGCAGTGCGCCCGCGCCAGCGGAATCAGGTCGGCCATGAAATCCTCCACTCCCAGTGTTCTAGCAAGATGACTGAACGATGCGCCGGCCGATGTATAAACCGAATGAGCGCATAACATGTAAGCCGCTAGAATAGCCCGATGATCCAGATATCCGACACCGCCCAAACCTATTTCCGCAAGCTGATCGAGCGTGAGGCCGTGCCCGGCATGGGCGTGCGCCTGAGCGCCGTCGATGCGGGCACCCCCCGCGCCGATGCCCGGCTCGAGTTTGCCGAGCCGGCCCAACTGCTCGGCGACGAGTGGGCGGTGGACTGCGATGGCTTCACCCTGTTCGTGGATGCGCCCAGCGTGGGCTGGCTCGACGGTGCCGAGATCGACATCGTCAGCAATGCCGCCGGCAGCCAGCAGCTGACCATCAAGGCCCCCAAGATCAAGGGCGAAGCGCCGGGCGAGGCGAATTCGCTGGTCGAACGCGTGCGCTGGGTGGTGGAGAACGAAGTGAACCCGCAGCTGGCTTCCCACGGCGGCAAGGTGGCCGTGCAGGAAGTGTCGGCCGACGGCGTGGTGCTGCTGCGCTTCGGTGGTGGCTGCCAGGGCTGCGGCATGGCCGATGTGACCCTCAAGCAGGGCATCGAAAAAACCCTGATGGGCCGCGTGCCCGGGATCACCGCGGTACGCGACGCGACCGACCACGACAGTGGCGACGCGCCGTACATCCCGCGCGGCACGGCCGCCTGATCGCGCTGCGTGCCACTGCGCCGGGCTGACGAGATCCTCGATTGGCTGCTGGCACGCCAGCCGGACAACCGCATCCTTGAGAAAACCACGGGCCTTCCCTACGGGTGGGGCCTGTGGCTGCGCGCGCTCAGCCCGTTGCCGCGTCCGTTTCGTTCCAGCGAGGTCATCGCCGCCCTGATCGGGCGCCCGTTGCCGGTATCCGCCGGGCGGCTGCCGCAGCTGGGGTTCGTGCAATCGCTGCGGCGCCTGCTGTGGCAGGGCTGGGAACCGGCCCCGCGCGACCAGCGCTGGATGCGCTGGAGCTCGGCCACGATCAGCCTGCTGCTGCACGTGCTGTTTGCCTCGCTGCTGCTGTGGGTGGCCCTGATTCGACCGCCGGTGGTGCCGGAGCAGGGCGGCGAAAGTGGCCGCGTGCAGGTGTCGCTGGTGGGCCGCGGTACGCCACAGCAGGACGATGGTGGCCAGGCCGCCGCGCCGACACCGGTCGAGGCGACGCCGGACACCGCGCAGCCACCCCCTCCGACGCCGCAGGTCGAACCCTCGGCGGCGGCCACAGCATCCGCGCCGCAGCCGCGTGCCAACCCGCCGCCGGCCAGCGAACCGCAGCCGTCGCCGCCCAGCCCCGCCACGCCCACCCCGGAACAGCCGCTGCAGACCACCGAAGTGGCGCAGGCCACCACCGATTTCGTGGTGCCGCCGCCCAGCGCGGTGCGCACCGAGGTGCGCGTGGTGCCGCGCGATCCGCAGGACATCACGGTGCGCGAGCGCACCGTGGCCACGGTGGAGGCCCCCTCGCCACGTGCGAGCGTGGCGATGCCGCGCCCCACCGAACCCCAGGTGCGCACCCCGGAGCTGACGGTGCGCGAGCGCGAGATCAGCGTGGTCGAGGCACCGGCCACGCCGGTGGTGGTACCCGGCCCGCGCGTGGACGTGCCGCTGCCGCAGCGTGAGGTGCAGGTGCGCGAGCGCCAGGTGCAGCCGTTGCTGACCCCGCCGGTGGCGGTGGCGCGTGTGCCGCAGCGCGAGCTGAGTGTCCCGGCACCGTCGTCGGCCCAGGTGGCGGTGCGCGAGCGGGCGGTGCCCAATGCCACTCCGCGCCCGGCGCCGCCCACCCCCGCGACCGCCCCGGCCAGCGCATCCACGGCGACCGCGCCGAATTCCAGCACCGCGCCCAGCGCCAACAGCGCCGCGCGCACGGCACCGGCCGCGCCAAGCCCGTCGCCGGCCAAGCCGGCTGCGGATCCGGGCGACTGGTCCGCGTCGCGGCGCGGCGATGACTGGGCGGCCGCCAACCACCCGCAGGACCGCGATCTCAACGGCCGCGCGGTGAGCGCGACCGGCGCCACTGGCGGCAGCCTGTTCAATGCCGACGGCGGCGTGCGCGTGGCCGGCCAGGACGGCAAGGGCACGGCCGAACGTGGCGCGCCCGGGGGCGACAAGGACGGCTGGACCAAGGAGCGCATTGCCCAGTCCGGCACGTGGCTCAAGCGGCCGCCGTACGACTACACGCCGACCTCGTTCGAGAAGTACTGGGCACCCAACGAATCGTTGCTGGCCGAGTGGGTGCGCAAGGGCATCAAGTCGGTGGAGATTCCGATCCCGGGCACCAGTTCGTCGATCTCGTGCGTGGTGTCCATCCTCCAGTTCGGCGGCGGCTGTGGCCTGAGCGATCCGAACATGCAGGACCAGCCGGCCGTGGCGCGCCCGCCGCCGGATATTCCGTTCAAGAAAGAGCTGCAGGACGACAACGGCAGCCGATGAGGCTGCGCCTCATCGGCGGGTAGAGCCACCCCATGGGTGGCTGCCCCCGGGTCCGGCGTGACGGCGCGTCACAGCCACGCATGGCGTGGCTCTACCCCCGATGCGGGGTTACGGCGTCGCGGCGTCCTGGTCCAGCTCCACGTCTGCATCCTGCAGTGCCACGAAGGCCCAGAACGGTACGTTGCTTTCGCTCCAGAAGCGGCTGGCTTCGTCGAGCACCTCCAGCAGCGTGTCGAAGTCGGCGCCGGCCTGCGCGCGCAGGGCGTCGGCATCATTGAAGAACAGCGCGTAGCCGTTGGCCGGCAGCCAGGCCAGGTCGCGCAGGTTGTCGGTCAGCGCATCCCAGTTGCCGCCGAAGCCGGTCGGGAAATCCAGGCGCGCGGCCAGCCGCATCAGCAGCGTGCGCTTGTCCTGGCAGCCGTCCAGGTCGATCTGGACCACACGCAGGCCGGCGTCGCGCATCGCCGCCGACAGCGGGCCCAGGTCGCCGTTGCCGATGGCGTAGACGCCGGCGTTGTTGATGTCGTGCAGGCCCAACTCGAATGCGTCATGGTTCATTGCCAGCTCCCGGCCGGTGGTACATCAAAACTGCGGAATGTCTCGTAGTGGTCGTCGGTGTAGAACCAGCCGGTAGGCGGGGTGCCGCCGGTGACGATGCGACGCGCACCGCGATTGCCGGCACCGGGGGTGTCGACGGTGTACTCGTGGTAGTAGCCACGTGGGCGTTGCGGCAGGCGCTGCTCGCGGTTGCCGAACACGCTGCCGTCCTGGCGGTGCGGGAACGGGCCGCCGCGCTGGATCAGCGCGATGGTGGCCCGTGCCTCGGCCGGCAGGAACGGGGGCAGCGGGTCGCCCACGGGCGGGCGCGCTGCCGCCGCCGCCGGCGCGGCCTCGATCGGTTGCGACAACGAAGGGGCAAACTGCGGCGGCGGCGGGCGCTGCATCAATTTGACCGCAACCAGACCGCCGATCAGCAGCACGATGGCAACCAGCAACAGAAGGGGCTTGCGCATGGGGCAGGGCGGGCCAGGGAAGACAGCCGCTACTGTACCGCCAAGCGCGCATCCGGCGATGAGGCGCAGCCGAACAGCGCCGCCGCGCCGCGCGCTGCCGTCACCGGTGCGTAACACCGTGTGTAGAAGCGGCATGCGCAGGACCAAGTTTCCTTTACATGGGCCTTGGTAAGCTTGTCGGCCATCCCCATCATCGTCAGCGCAACGCCCGGTCTTCGCCGGGTGAGTGAGCTACCAGGAGAACCACATGGCCTATACCCTCCCCAAGCTGTCCTACGCCTACGACGCACTTGAGCCGAATATCGACGCGGCCACGATGGAAATCCATCACACCAAGCACCACCAGACCTACATCAACAACGTCAACGCGGCACTGGAAGGCACCGAGTTCGCCGACCTGCCGATCGAAGAGCTGGTCAAAAAGACCAAGTCGCTGCCGGAAAACCTGCAGGGTCCGGTGCGCAACAACGGTGGCGGCCACGCCAACCACAGCCTGTTCTGGACCGTGATGTCGCCCAATGGCGGCGGCGCACCGGTGGGCGACGTGGGCAAGGCGATCGAATCGCAGCTGGGTGGCTTCGAGAAGTTCAAGGAAGCCTTCACCAAGGCCGCGCTGACCCGCTTCGGCAGCGGCTGGGCATGGCTGAGCGTCACCCCCGACAAGAAGGTGGTGGTGGAAAGCAGCGCCAACCAGGACAGCCCGCTGATGGACGGCAACACGCCGATCCTGGCGCTGGACGTCTGGGAACACGCCTACTACCTGAAGTACCAGAACCGTCGCCCGGAATACATCGGCGCGTTCTTCAACGTGGTCGACTGGAACGAAGTCGAGCGTCGTTACCAGGCCGCGATCGCCTGAGCGATGCCCCGGTAGCATGACAAAACGGCCAGGCAGCGATGCCTGGCCGTTTTCGTTTGGGTCGCCCCGTCTGTCGAATCAGGGCGCGCTGGCGGGCACCGGCGACTGCAGCCGCAGCGTGGCCATCACCCCCAGCCGCAGTGCGCCCTTGTCGGGAACGGCGCCGTCGGCGGCCGGCAGCTTCAGGGCCTGTTGCCCGATGCCCTCGAAATGCTTGACCTGGAACAGCACGTCCAGCCCATGACCGCGCGCGCTGCCGGCCACCGAGGGGGGATCGACCCGCTCGCCGGGGTTGCGCCGCGCAGGCTGGAAACCGGGGGCGCTGCGCACCAGTTCGGCGGTGTCGGCCGAGAAGTCGCCGGCGATCAACGACGGCAGCCCTTCGGCGGTGGCACCGATCCAGGTCATCAGGTCGCTGCTCTGGTGGCGGCGCACCTCGGGTTCGTCCGGGTCCGGGCGCAGGCGTGCCACATAGATGTTGATCAGCTCTTCCTGCAGCTTCACCCGCAACATGCCGGCAGCGCTGAACTGGCCCGGGGGGTGCAGCAGGGTGACGCCGTCTTCGCTGACCGGCAGCCGGGTCAGCATGGCGCTGCCGTGGCGCAAGGCCTGGCTGGGCGGATCGGCGGTGACGAAGTCGCAGCTGTAGCGCAGCCGGGTGGCCAGCCAGCAGGCCGGGTTGCGGCCCTGCGCCTGCATGACGCGCTGGACCGCGATCACGTCCGGCTGCAGCGTTTCCAGCATCTGCAGCACCTGGTCGCGGCGTTGTTCCCATTGCCCCTCGTCCAGGGTGGGCAGCTCCAGCGTGGCCACCTTGAGCAGGCGCGGTGCGGGGTCGGCCTGGCGCGCCTGCACCGGCGCCGCCGAGGCGACCCAGAGCATCAGCAACAACCAGCCCGGCCAACGTCCCGTGACAGCAGTGGAGATCATGCGCATAACGATAAGTTTACGCTTTGTCCGTCGACGCTTCGTGACCTTCGCCGCGTTCTGAACGCACGCCTGCCATGTCCGTGGCGCGCTGTCATGTAGGGGCGCAGCGTGCGTGGGGGTAGGGGTTCCGGTAAGCTCGCGCCCTTTCGTATTCGCAGGACAGCCCCATAGGATGAGCACGATCGCAGCCGCCAGCGCAGGCAAGGGAAGAATGCCGCGCCAGATTCCGTACATCATTGGCAACGAGGCCTGCGAACGGTTCAGTTTCTACGGGATGCGCAACATCCTGGTGCAGTTCCTGATCACCTCGCTGCTGCTGCAGGAGATCACCGCCGAAGGCCGCGCGGGTGAGGCCAAGGACATCATGCACAGCTTCATGATCGGCGTGTATTTCTTCCCGCTGCTCGGGGGCTGGCTGGCCGACAAGTTCTTCGGCAAGTACCACACCATCCTGTGGTTCAGCCTGATCTACTGCGCCGGCCACGCCTGCCTGGCGGTGTTTGAAGACAGCCGGCAGGGCTTCTTCGTCGGCCTGGGGCTGATCGCGCTGGGTGCTGGCGGGATCAAGCCGCTGGTGGCCTCGTTCATGGGCGACCAGTTCGACCAGAGCAACAAGCACCTGGCCAAGATCGTGTTCGATGCCTTCTACTGGATCATCAACTTCGGCTCGCTGTTCGCCTCGCTGCTGATTCCGCTGGCCCTCAAGAACCTGGGCCCGCAGTGGGCGTTCGGCATCCCGGGCATCCTGATGTTCGTGGCCACCTTCGTGTTCTGGCTCGGCCGCAAGCGCTATGTGCTGGTGCCGCTGCCGCCGAAGGACCCGCATTCGTTCGGCAACGTGGTGCGCACGGCGCTCTCGGCGCACGCGCCGGGCAAGGGGCGGCCGGGCCGTACCCTGGCCATTCTGGGCGCGGTGCTGGCCGTGGCCTCGATGGGGCTGGTGGGTAGCCTGGGCATCGTGATCTGCCTGTGCATCGCGCTGGTCCTGCTGCTGGCCGGTATCGGCGGTGGCACCTGGATCCAGCTGGACCGCGCCCGGGCGGTGCACCCGGCCGAGGCCGTGGAGGGCGTGCGTTCGGTACTGCGCGTGCTGGTGATCTTCGCCTTGACCACGCCGTTCTTCTCGCTGTTCGACCAGAAGGCCTCCACCTGGGTGCTGCAGGGCCAGCAGATGGCCATGCCGTCCTGGTTCACCGCCTCGCAGATGCAGGCGCTGAACCCGCTGCTGGTGATGATCCTGATTCCGTTCAACAACCTGGTGCTGTACCCGACGCTGCGCCGCTTCGGCTTCGAGCCGACCGCGCTGCGCCGCATGACCGCCGGTATCGCCTTCAGCGGCCTGGCCTGGATCGTGGTGGGCGGCATCCAGGTGATGATGGATGGCGGCAACGTCATGTCCATCTTCTGGCAGATGCTGCCGTATGCCCTGCTGACCTTCGGCGAAGTGCTGGTCTCGGCCACCGGCCTGGAGTTTGCCTACAGCCAGGCCCCGCAGGCGATGAAGGGCGTGGTGATGAGCTTCTGGAACCTCACCACCACCATCGGCAACCTGTGGGTGCTGCTGTCCAACGCCGCGGTGCGCAATGACACGGTCACTCATCAGATCGCCAGTACCGGCTTGAGCGAGGCGGCCTTCCTGATGTTCTTCTTCGCCGGTTTCGCGTTCCTGGCGGCGTTGGCCTTTGGTTGGTATGCCAGGCGCTATCGTATGGTCGACAACTACCGTACGGCCTGAGCCCTGACATGACCCCCGTCAATCTGCTGTTGATCGCCATCACCGTCATCGTGTCGTGGATGGCCTTCAAGAACCGTGCACTCGGCGACCGCCTGATCCTGTGGCCGCCCGCGGTGGACCGCCATCGCCAGTACGACCGCCTGGTGACCTACGGGTTCATCCATGCGGACCTGGCGCACCTGGCGTTCAACATGATCACGCTGTTCTTCTTCGGCGGCCAGATCGAGTCGTTGATGATCAACCTGACCGGCAGCTACCTGACCTACCCGGCGTTCTATCTCGGGGCGCTGGTGGTGTCGATCCTGCCCAGCTACCTGAAGAACCAGAAGAACCCGAACTACCTCAGCCTGGGCGCGTCGGGCGCGGTGTCGGCGGTGCTGTTCGCCTTCATCCTGCTCAGCCCGTGGAGCGTGATCTTCGTGTTCTTCATCCCGGCCCCGGCGATCCTCTATGCGGTGTTCTACGTGGGCTACAGCATCTGGATGGACAAGCGCGGCGGTGATCGCATCAACCACAGCGCGCACCTGGCCGGTGCCGCGTTCGGGGTGATCTTCCTGCTGGCGATGCGCCCGGCGATCTTCGAGCACTTCCTGCGCGAGCTGAGCAACCCCAGCTTCCGCCCGCTGGGCTGAGCCTGCGCCTGGGGTACCGACCCACGGTCGGTACCTGCCGGGACCGGGGTCACCGGCAGCCGACGGCAGGTCACGGCCGTGGATCGAAACGCGAGGACCCGGGCGGCGCGCCGTCACCGGGGTAGGTCACGACCGTTGGTCGTGACACAGGCCGCTTACGCGGCCTTCTTGCCTTCCGCACCGTAGGCGCTGAGCAGGCGGGCGTAGACCTCGTTGTCGATCTGGTCGAATTCCCAGCTCTGGGTCTGGCCATTCACGGCCAGCTGGAACAAGCCTTCCAGCAGCGAGCTGTCGGCATCGCCAGGTGCGGGGGAGGTAGGTGCGTTGTCCATGTGGACCTCCTTGTGGAGCACGATCGGGTAGGCAGGTGTCGCAAAACTCGTGCCAGCTTTCACGCCCTGTCCGTTATCGATATCGGCTTGAATCGGCAGAGCTTTAGGACGGTTTGTGACGCTCCGCGTCGTTGCTTGCCCCTGTTCAGACTTCACGCGATCATGGCGCTACGCTGCGCACTATCGCGTCAGTTGCCGCAGGAGACACCGCCCATGGCTTCGGTCACCCCGCCCGGATTGGCATACGAGGTGGAGCACGATCTGGCCCACCACCGGTTCCAGGCCCGGGTGCAAGGGCATCTGGCGCTGCTGGACTACCAGATCAAGTCGCTGAAACGACAGAAGCGCATGGTCATCACCCACACCGAGGTGCCCGAGCCCATCGAGGGGCGTGGCATCGCAGGGGAGTTGACCAAGGTGGCGCTCCGCTATGCGCGCGAACACAAGTACAAGGTGGTGCCGGCGTGTGCCTATGCCGAAGCCTTCATGCAACGCCATGAGGAATACGACGACCTGCTGGCCGGCTGACGGCGGCAGGGGGTTTCGCAGGGACGACCGATCATCATGCTGGGTTTCAACAAGGGGATTGCAATGAACATCGTAGTAAACCGTCGCGCGCTGCGCGCCAGCGCGTTGGCCCTGGCCGTGGGCCTGGTGCTGGTGGCCGGCTGCAAGCGTGACGCCGCCGATACCGCGGCACCACCGGCCGATGGCAGCACGGCGGCGCAGCCGGCCAACATCGAGACACCGAACGATGTGGCGGCGCCGGTGGAACTGCGCGACGTGATCGAAAACACGCCGCAGGCCGTGGTGGGCATCAGTTACCCGACCGACATCGCGCGGTACCCGGGCCTGGCCAAGGCATTGTCCGACTATGCCAGCGCGGCGCGCGGCGAGCTGCAGCAGGCCGTGGACGGCCTCGGCAACGACAAGCCGACCATGCCCTACGAGCTGTCGCTGAGCTTCGAGAAGGTGCTGGAAACCCCGCAGCTGGTGGTGATCAGTGCCGATGGCAGCCGCTACACCGGGGGGGCGCATGGCGAGCCGCTGGTGGCGCGCTTTGTGTGGTTGCCCGAGCAGCAGCAGATGCTCACCGCCGACAAGCTGGTGGCCGACAGCAAGGGATGGAAGGCGGTCAGCGACTACATCGGCGACCAGCTGCGCGAGCGCGTGGCTACCCGCCTGAGCAGCGAAGACATGGACCCGGGCCAGCTGCAGGAGTCGCTGCGCAGCGCCAGCCGCATGATCGCCGACGGCACCGAACCCAGCGCCGAGAATTTCAGCCAGTTCCAGCCGCTGACCGGTACCGATGGCAAGATCAGCGCGGTACGCTTTGTGTTCCCGCCGTACCAGGTCGGGCCGTACTCGGATGGCACGCAGACCGTGGATGTTCCGGCCAGCGTGCTGGCGCCGCACGTCGGCACCGCCTACGCGGGGTTGTTTGCCCGGGGCTGACCGAGGGAGGCGACGTGGACGCGGGACTGCAACGACGAGTAACGCTGTTGCTGCACGAGGCGGGGGTCACCGTTGGCGGTGACCAGCCGCACGACATCCACGTGCATGACCCGCAGTTCTATACGCGGGTCATGGCCCAGGGCTCGCTCGGGCTGGGCGAGAGTTACATGGACGGCCAGTGGGACGCCGCCTCGCTGGACGGGTTCCTGTATCACCTGATGCAGGCCCACCTGGACGAGCGCGTGCACGGCTGGCGCGAAGTGGCCGATGCGCTCAAGGCGCGCCTGTTCAACCTGCAGGCCGGCAGTGGCAGCTTCGAAGTCGGCAGGCGCCACTATGACCTGGGCAACGACCTGTACGAGGCCATGCTCGGCCAGCGCCTGGTCTACAGCTGCGGCTACTGGCGCGACGCGCAGGATCTGGATGGGGCGCAGGAAGCCAAGCTCGACCTGATCTGCCGCAAACTCGGGCTGCGCCCCGGCCAGCACGTGCTGGATATCGGCTGTGGTTGGGGCGAGGCGCTGAAGTTCGCCGCCGAGCGCTATGGCGTGTCCGGGGTGGGCATCACCATCTCGCAGGAGCAGGCCGACTACGCACGCCAGCTGTGCGCCGGGCTGCCGATCGAGATCCGCCTGCAGGACTACCACGACGTCGAGGAGACCTTCGACGCGATCTTCTCGGTGGGCATGTTCGAACACGTGGGCGACAAGAACTACCGCGGGTACATGGAGATGGCACGGCGTTGCCTGCATCCACACGGGCTGTTCCTGCTGCACACCATCGGCGGCAACCTGTCGCGCCACCGCACCGACCCGTGGATCGCGCGCTACATCTTCCCCAATTCGATGCTGCCCTCGGCGGCCCAGGTCACCGCCGCGTTCGAGGGGCTGTTCGTGCTGGAGGACTGGCACAACTTCGGTACCGACTATGACCGCACGCTGCAGGCCTGGCGGTTGAACGTGGAGAACGCGTGGCCGCAGCTGGACCCGCAGCGCTACGACGAACGCTTCAAGCGCATGTGGCGCTTCTACCTGGCCGCTTCGATGGCCAGCTTCCGCTGCCGGCATGCGCAGTTGTGGCAGCTGGTGCTGTCGCCACATGGGGTGCCGGGTGGGTATGTGGCGCCGCGCTGACGTAGACGGCTCCTGCACTGACGGGATTGCCATGAATGTCGCGTGTGGCCCAACGACGCGTCAATGTCGGACTCCATTCGTTCAGTTGCGATAGGCCGAAAGAATCAGGATATGACGGGGTTGGGGCGTTCAACGTCTTGCCGACACGCTGCGCTGTGGGACTGGGGCATACGTGATTCGATTCGCAGTTTCCTGTCGCCACCGTATGGCCCACTCGGCGTCGTCGTTGCGCGTCATGCCCGTTCGGTGGTGGTTCGCGATGGCATCCATCCCCCAATGTGAAGTTGATCAACAGATGACGAGCACCAAGAACACCCATCTCGCCAGCGCCATCGCGGTGCTGCTCGCCTGCACCCTGGCCAGCGAGGCGTCGGCCGCGCGCAAGGCCTACGACGTGGAAGAAGTGGCCTGCACCGACCCGGCCGACATGGTGTGCCTGTCCTGGAACCTGCAGACTGCCCCGGGCGGCGCGCGTACGGCGGGCTTGAATGTGACGCTGATGGAAGGTGAGACCATTTCCGGTGTGATCAAGCCGAAGGCGAACCGCTACACCACCACCATGCTGCGCACGAACCCGGACCTGGAGATGTATATCGGCATGGGCTTCGCGCCTACCGAGCAGGCGTACACCTGCAAGGTGACCGAGACCGAGAACTGCCGGATGAGCGGGTCCAACCTGCCGGCGTTCCACTTCAAGGTGAAGGCCAAGGTTGACCAGGCAGGGTCGCCGCTCGGTTACGCCTATACCACCGCCTCGAACTGAGCGCGGTTGCGACCGCCGGCACAGCGCTGGCGGCCGCGTTGATCCCGCCCGGCCGTGCCGGGCGGGTCTGTTTCCCGTTAGCATTGGGCCGCATGCATGACGCCATTCCTTCCGCCGTGGTCCACGCGTTGCTGAGCGCGCGCAGCGAGGTGGAGGCCGCGTTCGCCGGCACGCGCGATGCCGACACTGCGCTTGCCACAGCTGCCGCCACGCTGGACGCCGCGTTGGCGGCCCACGGCGAAGATCCGCTGCTGTTGACCGCGCTCGGCGCAGTCGCCTGCGACCGCGCACAGTACGCCCACGCACGTGAGGTGTTGCAGCGGGCATTGGCGCTGGGCAGCGATGATCGGCATGCGGCCTTCAACCTCGGCGTGGCATTGCTCAATACCGGGCGCATGGCGCAGGCGAGGGCGGCATTCGAACAGGCGCGCACGATGGCTGCCTCACCGTCTACCTGGGACGCCTGGTTCGACCCGCAGGCGCATTGAGGGCCATACCAACCAACGGTGGGTACCTGCCGCGGCAGAAGGACCAAAAAAGAACGCCCGGCATGACCGGGCGTTCTTTTTGGTGCACGTCGATGGAGCGGACGCTTACTTCGTGCTGTTACCCGAGGTCAGGCCACGCTTTTCCAGCAGCGGCTCGATCTGCGGGGCGTGCCCGGCGAAGTCCTGGAACAGCTGCATCGCATCCACGCTGCCGCCCTTGGACAGCAGCGCCTTGCGGAAGTGGTCGCCATTCTTGCGGCTCAGGCCGCCGTTCTCGCGGAACCACTTCTGGGTGTTGGCGTCGAGCACTTCGGACCAGATGTAGGCGTAGTAGCCGGCCGAGTAGCCGCCCATGATGTGGCTGAAGTACGG
>Ga0160474_100101_pt1 | contig 74741 bp, 76 predicted proteins | sample HID1975K_E11MG_FD_108240 | JGI IMG/M metagenome (GOLD analysis project Ga0160474, IMG submission 108240) | Enriched soil microbial communities from UW Madison campus, WI, USA - HID1975K_E11 MG | ecosystem: Environmental > Terrestrial > Soil > Unclassified | place: USA: Madison, Wisconsin...
GCGGGTGTTGGTGAAGATGATCGCCTTGTCGAATTTTTCATTGGCCAGCAGCCACTGCACGATCGCCTCTTTGTGCTGGTCGTGGTCAGCGGTGATGACCTGCTGGCGAGTGCCTTCGGCCAGCTGCGAGACACTGTTGAGCATCAGGTGCTCAGGGTCTTTCAGCACCTTGCCGATGATGTCGCGCAGGGCCGCACCGCCAGTGGTGGCAGAGAACAGCAGGGTTTGCTCGCGGTTCTCGCACTCCTTGCACAGGCGCTCCATGTCTTCGGCAAAGCCCATGTCGAGCATGCGGTCGGCTTCGTCGAGGATCAGCACCTGCACATGGGACAGGTCGAGGTTGCCGGCATTGAGCTGTTCGAGCAGGCGGCCCGGGGTGCCGATCAGCACGTCCGGCACCTTGCGCAGCATGGCGGCCTGTTCCTTGAAGTCTTCACCGCCAGTGACCAGGCCTGCCTTGATGTAGGTGAACTGCGAGAACAGCTGCACTTGCTTGAGGGTCTGCTGGGCCAGCTCGCGGGTCGGCAGCAGGATCAGCGCACGGATCTCGACGCGCCCGCCTTTCAGGTCGACCAGGCGGTTGAGCAGCGGCAGGACGAAAGCCGCGGTCTTGCCGCTGCCGGTCTGCGCGGTCACGCGCAGGTCGCGCCCTTGCAGGGCCAGGGGGATGGCCGCGGCCTGCACCGGGGTTGGCTCGACGAATTTAAGCTCGGCCACGGCTTTAAGCAGGCGTTCATGCAGGGCGAATTGGGAGAACACGGAGGTAACCTCAGGCAAGTGCGGGGAAATTCAGTTGCATAGGGTAACGTTTTCTGCCGCCGTAGCCGAATTTCTTTTGGCAACTTTGTCGCCATCCGCGCTCTAATGGCGCTTCGTTTCGCAAGCAAAGACCGTTCTCAAGCTCATGGATATGCAAAAAATCTGGCGCGACAGCCTCGACCTGTGGGGCACCCTCGACCAACACCCCATGCTCCACGCCGCCATCGGCCTGGCCGTGCTGCTGCTGATTTCCCTGGTAATTGGCCGCCTGGCGCGGTTTCTGGTCCTGCATGCCACGCGCCTGCTGGCACGCCAGCAAGCGCTCAAGTGGCTCGACGACCTGCGTCACAACAAGGTGTTCCACCGCCTGGCGCAAACCACGCCGTCGCTGGTCATCCAGTTCGGCCTGAAACTGGTGCCGGAGCTGTCCGACACCGCCCAGCACTTTCTCGGCAATGTCGCGCTGGCCTTTACCCTGCTGTTCATGACCCTGGCGCTGTCGTGCCTGCTCGATGGCCTGCTGGACATCTATGCCCGCACCGAACACGCCCGCACCCGCTCGATCAAGGGCTACGTGCAGCTGGCCAAGATGATGCTGTGGATCTTCGCCTCCATTGTCATCGTCGCCACGTTGATCGACCGCTCGCCACTGTTGCTGCTGTCGGGCCTGGGTGCGATGTCGGCGGTGCTGCTGTTGGTGTACAAGGACACCCTGCTGTCATTCGTGGCCAGCGTGCAGCTGACCAGCAACGACATGCTGCACGTAGGCGACTGGATCGAAATGCCCCAGGTCGGCGCTGACGGCGATGTGGTGGACATCACCTTGCACACGGTGAAGGTGCAGAACCACCCGTGAGTTTTCACCGATTGACTGATCCCTGTGAGTTCTTCAAAAAAATGGACAACCTTGTCTCCAAGAATTCTCACTAGCAAGACCGCAAGTGCCGACCTCCTTGGTTTCATCAGCAGGCTGTGCTTGTACTCCAACATCACAGCTATAGGACAGCGTTCTCCCTCCTCCATAAACCACCAGAAATGCAATTCGGCTGGTGCGTGCTCCTAAGCCTCTCGGGTCACTTACTCGAATGTCAGCCCGTCTGTGGTTCCAGACCTTCGGCTAAAGAACTCTCGCCTAGTGTCCATTTTTCCCAGCGGGTGCGAGGGAGTGACTGTGTGAGTCAGATAACAACCTGAGCTGTGCGAGACCTCGGAATACTCATCACTGGCCGAACAAGCCACCGAGACCATGGCGGCATAGCTTTTAGCGAGCTTGTTGAAGCGTGTCACGATCCGACGGTTCTCATTCAGCCAGCCCAAAAATGCGCCCGATGATGCTGCGCTGCCGATTCTTGGGCCCATCAACAGTCTGCTTAAGCCTGGCTTGGGCTTGGGCTGGGCTTCGGCGTCGTAGCCTTTGTCGGCAAACAACCACTTGCACCGTCTACCTGGATGGCCACGTTGGCCCGATGGAATGCTGAGTTCGTCAAACACTGGTTGCGCGTAGGTGGAAGCGCTACGGTGTCCCGTTGGCGTCCCAGAGCATATGGAATTTGGCTGACATGCCACTGCGACTGCGGCCTAGAGCGTGATCGGCAGGCTCGTCGCCCCCTGTTTCCAAGCTCCAGATGAGGCTCGCTCGCGTTGCGTGAACTGCGGTCGAGTCGATCATCAAGGTCTGCAGATCGATTAAGCCTTCCTCACTCAATCACAGGCGCAAGCGTTTGAGCATCTGATCGAATGTCCCCTAATTTCGCCAGTCCCAAAACCTTTGGTACACCGTTGATCATGGGCCGAAGCGCTCCGGCATATCTCGCCGCCCAGCGCCCGAGCAGAGTACCCAGAGCACGCCATCTAGCATTAGTCGCTCGCTCAGCCTGGACTGCCCGCGCCCAGGGGTTTCAATGAAGAGACCGGAGACCACTGCCCAGGCTTCGTCCGAATGTTCGTAACGCCATGCCATCACAGAGTTCCTTTCCGTCGATGCCGGGTGACTCCACAAAAACTCTACGCTCGAGAGGCACCGACAGGGTTTCTCGGGATTTCGTACAGGGCCTAGATCGCAAGTGAGCGTCGCCCATGCACTGGTAGGTCAGAGTACACATTCACGTCTTGGGGCCGCCCCCACAACGCCACGCCGTCCCGACGATGGCTTCGTTTCAGAGCCGCTCTCCAGCAGCCGGCTTGGCAACCGTTGGTCATGAACCAAGTTTTTTATCTTAGATAACATCACGCTCAAATAAATGTCTTTATATCGGATATCTGCCGCATATATATACGTTCAATCTCACCCTTCTCACCTTCAAGCCACCTGTCAAAAATCTCAACCCCTAGAGCCGTAAGGGCTGGGAGACAAACGCAAAACAAGACAAAACAAAACAAACAGAAAATCAAATTGTCAATTAATCAAATATTATTGGGGATAACTCAAAAAACTGCCTTAGAGGATACTATTAGCATACTTTGAATGATGCTTGACAGTGACCGACCTAGAACTTTAAATCCCCTATCCGAAGCCACTCTACCCGTCCAAACATGCCTGCAGCAGTCAACCGAAAACCGCGCCAGACTCCATACAGGAAGTATCGATTTGTAGTGCTTCCTCGCATATCCGTATTCAAGGCAGAAAAAGCCGCCAACGATGAAGTGCCTGAGACGGCGGCTATCATCCAAGGTAAGTACGTTGTCCGACCTTTCAAGAGCGATTCGGGAAAGTACGAGCTTAGGAACGTCCCGGTCATTCTGAAACCAGACGGCACCATATGGCACCATGGGTCTCTCTACATTCTTTCAAGAGCGTCGGAGTACAACCCTCCTTCTGACCAAACTCTGAGGTCGTATGCAAAGGGCTTAGTCGACTATATAAATACTTTGGCCGCTGACCAAATAGACTATCTCTCAACCCCACTCAGAAAAACCATTAGGCCAACTTATCACTACAGAGCCGAACTTGAAGAACGGATAAACGGAAACTTACTTGCAATTTCCACGGCCAACTCCCGCATTAGTGCCGTAGTGAATTTTTATCGCTGGATGAAAAACCGTTTTGATTACCACCCCACTCAAGATCTTTGGATTGAGTTAAGAAAATACGTTCGTTACACCAATAAACAAGGATTTAGCAGCGGCAGAGAAGTAATCACCACAGACCTCCACATAAAACAATCACAAGAGGTCAACACAGGTGAGTACATTGTGGATGGCGGCAAGCTATATCCATATTGTGGAGAGCAACAACGCGCACTCGTCAAAATTCTTTTCGAAACAAAGAACACAGAGATGATTCTTAGCTTCCTCGTTGCACTCACTAGCGGAGCACGCTCGCTAGCAACATACACCTTAAGAATCACTGACATAATAAATCCCGAATTAGTGAAAGGGACAGAAGTAGCCATCAGCATAGGACACCGCACACCCGTTGATAACAAAAACAACAAACTAATGAAAATTTATATTCCATCATGGCTAAATCGTCTCATTTATACATACATAAATTCTGATCGCTATAAGAGAAGAGCTTCTAAGGCGGGCCAACCAACAGATGGCGCTCAATATGTATTCCTCACATCTCGTGGCAATCCGTTTCACATTGCGAAAAGCGACATGAGAAGAGGACAAGACAACCCGATCCAAGAAGGGAACTCTGTCCGAAAATTCATTTCCGAGACGCTTCAGCCCGCTCTAAACAAACTTGAATCACCATTCAAATTTCGCTTCCACAACCTGAGGGCATGTTTCGGTATGAACCTCCTTGAGGAAAAGCTTAAAGGGTTGCCAGCAGATTCTGTGGCTTACACACGAGCACTAGGGAAAGTCCAACAGCGCATGGGGCATGCCGAAAGAAGCACCACAGAAAGGTATCTAAATTATCTCGAAGATAAAGATTTGGCATTCCAAGCCCAAAGCATGTTCGAGCAACATTTGCAGAGAATATCCGAGAACCATGTATACAGTTAAGGTCAAGTCATACCTGCGTCAGGTTTCCGGCATCACTGTCGTGGACATTGACAAGCTCTCGCTGCCAGAAATCGATGCCAAAATTGATGAGCTAGGAATACATAAAGTTGCCTTCGCGACTAAAGACGAAGCTGTGTTCCATGTAGGCTCACATTGCTTTCGCAACCGCTATCGTATAGCGAACACGGCATTCTATCAGTGCCAGAGATTCGACCTGGACGAAAACAAATGCAAAGCGCTTGATGGCTGGGCAAGAAACGTCGTTACGGCGGTCAAAACGGGTGCAATCAGCCAGTCTACTTTCCTTTCAAGTGCACGAGAACTCAACATGTTTCTCTGCTGGAGTTACGAAAATGGATACCCAGACTTATTTGATAACGTAGAGACCTACTACGAAGCCTATTCAAAATTTTCAAATTACATTTACGAAATACACATGGGCGGAAAATACGCATACCATACCGCCATATTAAAACAAAGCATCCCTTTTACCGTACTTTACTGGTTTTTCCCAGAGGCAACCACTAACTTCAAACAAGCCCTCCCGAGGGTGCCTGTTAGTCGCGATCACACTCCAACACCTGTACCTCCAGAAGACGAAGTCGCTCATGGACTAGGACTGTGCACTGAAATCTTCAAGGGATTTACGGAGGCCCTGCTAAACGGATGGAAATACCCGTTTAAAGTTAATTTAATGAACGAAAACCTTTGGGTATTCCCTGTCCAATGGCTATGCCACACGCGGAGAGCACAGCCACCGGAGTTCATCACAGCGCTTTGGGATTACAAGACAGGCACTTTAATACCGCAAACGGAAAGATTTCGCATTGAGCGTTATTGCCGAGCCTTAGAAACAATAGAGAATGAGAACAAAGAACCGTATGTGCTGACTGCTTACAGACAGCGCCTAGGCAAGTGGGCACATGATAGTTTTCTATTAATGTTTGCAGCCAACACCGGGATGAACGAACAGCAGATCAGAGACCTGGAATGGTTAACAGGTGAGTACGAAATCGCCCCGAGCGTGCAGGGCTTCCGGACGGTGAAATGGCGAGCGGGAAGAAAAGTGCAGAGTTTCACTATCACAACCCGCTTTGTCAAAGATTTTGAGATTTTCTTGAAGTTAAGAGCATTCCTCACAAGAGATAAGCCAAGCAAATCTCTGTTCATTCAAATCCCGATTTCAGTTGAGAAGCAGTGGCGACCGTTGCAACCTAGCGCTCTTAGAAAACTAGGGGACACCATCCGCGAAACGCTGGACGAAAACTTCCCTTATTTAAGCTACCGCAAACTTCGGCTGTACAAATACAACTACCTATTGAAAGAATTCGGCATTGTGGCTGCCAACCAAATCATGCAGAGCAGTGCTGGCACAATTGCAAAGGCGTATTCAACCGCTGCTGATGATGTGGCCATAAAAGAAGTTAGTGCCTTTTATAATCTCTTTACACGAGCATACAAGAATAATCAGAAAAGACGAACACAAAAAAGCATTCCTCCCGGACATTGCATTGAACCTGGGAACGCAATCCCATTAGTTGAAATCGACTCTCCAGTGACCGAACCGTCGTGCAACAACTTTATCACATGCCTGTTTTGCGAACACTTTGTCGCCCACGCCACAAATAACGACATCCGAAAACTACTCAGCCTCCGATATTTTCTTGAGCAAATACGAAGTCAGTCCGTTTCAGCTGAAGAATTCGAAAAATTGAATGGAGCGACCATGCAAAAAATCCACTACATCATTGGAAAGCTGAGAGACACCTCCGCAGAGATTAGCGAATCGATAGATCAGATTGAAAAAGAAGTATTTACCAGAGAAATTCTAACCGACTACTGGGCAGCACTTCTTGACAACTTGGTACGCATTGGAGTGATCAAATGAAATCGACTAACGCTCGTAAACACGCCAACAATGGCAACGATGCTTACCTAAACATGGATGTATCCGAGATTAATGACGACACGGTCATCAGTCGCGACAAAGATGGCCACACAATTTCAATCCTCGCTCACAATAAGTGGACTACACCTCAGCTAAGCAATCATCACCTCAAGGCGTCTGCTATATGTTTCTCCAAATTCAGCACAAAAAACAAGATAGAGCTTGCAAGTCTAGCTCAGGCAAAAAAAATCATCTGTACACAGATTTTTCGTCCATCCAAGAGAACAGGCTCTTACCCTAGCCACGACTCGGTTATGTCAAACCTTGGAGCTCTTCGTAAAGTCCACGCATTCGCCTCAGAGAAAGGATTGACTATAGCAGAGATATTTGAAAGCCCAATTGAGTTCGGGGACTATATTCGAGAAGTTGAATCACTAATTAATCTCCGCATACTCCAAACCATGCTCAACAAAGTCGTTGAGGATGTCATCTACCCGGTCTCCCCTCTCGCCCTTAAACTGATAGACCAACTTATCCGAGAGTCCAATGACGAGTCAGAGCAACATCCAGTTATTCCAGGCCGTATCCTGTTCGAGAAAATCTCAAACTACAAGGAGATTTTGGAGGAATACAACTCGATTGCTGAAAACATTGAAGAACTTAATCAAAGGGTTGCAGCCAACCCTTACTACGGCAGGATGAAACAAATATCCAAAAACCCAGCACTGCCTAACGTGCCTTTTAGCCAAGCCATTGATGAGTGCGGCCTCACCAAATTAAGCGAAAAATACAACTTCAATCAACTAGCAAACGTCGGAAATTATCTTAACCGTTGTTACTACGCGGCTAAAATGCTCATACATACATTTACAGCAATGCGTGAACGAGAAGCGTACCTATTGAAAGAAAATTGCATTGAGGAAATCTCAAAGGACACGTACATAGTCCATGGGCTAACAATAAAACTAACAAAGCTGCCTCGCCCAGCTAAATGGATAACCTCTGCAGATATTCTCTACCCATATGAATCAGCAATGAGAATCACACAACTCATAAAAAAACACATACCAAAGCACGTCAACACCCAAGAATTTCTTTTCCTGTCGGTCGCCTATTTGCCAATCTCTAACTACTATAACAAAAAATCCAAATCAACAAAGCTAACCCAAGCTAACCTTCCTCCTTCTAAGTGGGATGAAACCTTCCCTACCACGATTATCAATTCCGAGGATTTCAATGAGCTGGTGATGCTGGATCCTCTCAGAGACTGGCAGTCTCAGGCTGAATTCCAACCGGGTGAGAATTGGCGATTAACCACTCACCAGTTTAGACGTTCAATGGCAGTATATGCTGCACAAAGTGGCCTGGTTTCGCTCCCCTCCTTAAAACGGATGCTGCAACATACCTTGCTTCAAATGTCACTGTATTACACCAAAGGGTTTGCTACAGCCAAATATCTTTTCGAAGACCTCAACCCTGAAACTGCAAAATACTTTAAGGAGCAAGCAGTCCCAGCAGAGGCCAGCCTGTTCTTGAAAGATGTAATCATGGAAAAGGCAACACTTCATGGAGCCGCAGGAACTTTTTATGAGCGCAACATCAAAGATTCATTCCTTGGCACCATCGCTACCAATTTCGCCGAAACACTGAAAAACATGAAACAAGGCTTGATTTCTTACAAAGAAACGATTCTGGGTGGTTGCCTAAAAGTAGGAGAATGCTTTGAGCGAGCCCACCATAATTATGTGGCTTGCCTTAACTGCAGCAAGGCCTGCATTAAAGAAAAGAAACTTGATCAAGCGATCTTAATTCAAGTCAAAGTTATCGAGAGCATTCCACAAGGAACGTTTGCTTACAACACCGAGCAGACCAAACTCAGCATGCTGCAACTCTTCAAAGACAAAATCTCACAGGTGATCGCATGACCGCAGAAGCCATCAGACTTTATCAAGCCGCTCTTCAGCGACTGCTCAGCAGTCAACCTATCTCGTCTGGCATAAAAATTAGTTGCGACAACTTGGCCAAAGCAGCATGCCGCAAAAAAACTCCATCCAGGGATGATAATGACTTACCCCCCCCACTATCCGTTTCAAATCACCAGGCACTGCGCAATCAGACCAATAAGGATGACCTGAACTCATGATTTCAGATATCATTCGTCAGTATGAAGAAGCCCTTCAGCGGCTGATTGAAAACAAGCCAAATATTTTGCCGCCAGGCAGCAAGATCACCATTAACAATGTGGCTTTGGAGGCTGGGCGGGGCAAAGGCTCCATTAGAAAAGATCGGGATTGTTTTAAACCACTCCGAGAGAGCACCAAGGCAGCCGCAGCCAAACAAAAAAAAGAAAATAGCGCCAAGGCCAACAAGGGAGCAGAAAAGCTGTTTAAAGACCTCTATCACGACAGCCTAGCCAGGGAGTTGATGCTCATTTCTCAGATTGATGAGCTGGAGAAAGATCTCTCGGCACTGAGCAATGTGACCAATATCGCCACGCAGAAAGAGAAGAACAAAAGGGGTGCGGAGAAATGAAGGTCATGGACAAGATCATTAATTTTTTGTGGCCGGATAAACAGAGTGACTGGGAGCAGAAACAAGAAAGACTTTTCATTGATGCCCTTAAAAAACTGAAGAACTACCATGTGACCGGACGAGGTAGCCTTTCCATGGATCCCGAAGAGGCCAGAGATGCCATCCTCCGCTTCGCTCAGGAGAGTAAAAAGGCCGAGCAGGTAGATCATCACGTGAAGCTCGTACCGGCTGGAATACTCATGGAGCGGTATGCATGGCGGCGTCAGGATAGCGTGTCGGCTGTTCGGTATGCATTTCTTGTATCTGCTGATGGCCTTTGTGCCGTGTTAGATGCAGAGCGATATTCATCGACCATCACCTGTCAGGATGGGCTGCAAGGCAGCCACTTTGCGGTGACCAATGCCGTAAAGGCCATCACTCGTAATGATCTGGCATGGCATACCAGCCTCGAGTCAGCGATTCAAGCATATGAAGAAAATTCTAAAGGAGCTTTGTGATGGGCGGTAAGCGGAAGCCATTCATCACCACCAAGGCGATCAGCGAGGCAATTGTGTGGTCAGGCGAAACAAAGGGTTGGACGCGCCCACGGATTCATGAGGTGTGGGAGTTATCGTCTCTTCATCTGACAGAGGCGGTAATTAGGGGCGTTTTTTGCACGATCCTCGCAAAGCCTACAGTCTCAGCGCTGCTCAACAGGCAGGTGTATGTCGTCACAGGGAAGGAATCGCTTCAGTTCGAATGCCCGCCAGGCTCACTGAGCGACCCTTGCTACATCCTAAGCGAGATGTTGCGTGATCTGATCAAGAAGCAGTGGCCAATGGACTGCTTGCCCCCACTCGACAGTGAGTGGAATGATTTTAACGAGGCTCTTTTCGAGACACTATTTAATTTGGGATTTTTATCACGTCGCTTGAAAGGTTGGAAAATTGAGCAAGATCTGGGTATGTGAGTTGATAAAAAATAGATGTCCCGGTAGTCTTACTGAGTCCACTAGGACGGGTTACCTGGAATCCTGCGGTCAGCTTGCAAACCTATCAGGGCCAGGCTAGAACACCCTACTCCACCATTATGCAATGAATGCTTGTCGTGAAGCTGACACCGACGTATTAGGCATCCCTAGTTCGGCATATAGGTTGAGTAGGTTCTAAAGCACATGTCATGTACCATTGCCACCATCACCTTTCGCGAGCACGTCTGTGCAGTCCTAGGTGGGCCATCTCACGGCTCAATTCGTAAGTAAACTTCTCCCAGTCCCGGTAATTCGTCATCAGTACCCATGGCGTTGTCCCCCTAATGAGTCTGGCGACCGGGCCAGCCTTCGCCGGCAAGCATCCCTTCGACGTAATCGATGGACATCTCCAGCTCGCCCTCGGCCTCTTTGAATACCGATTCGAGTGACGGGTGAGCACCTGAGGCGCGGAGCTTGGCTATCAGCTCCAGGAGCTCTCGACCCTGGGCGATGGGCATTTGAATGCTGCAGTACACGGTGTCCTTGGCGTCTCTGCCCATGGGATCTCCAAAAAACTTTCGTGGTCGGGCGCGCCCTTACGGGCTGGCTGTAGTAAACCGAGCCGCTCGCCATGGCGACGTCTCGGCCCTGCGGGCGTCCATCCTCGCGCCTGCGCGCTCCGCTTGCTGTCAACACCTTGGTGGGTATCTCTGACCATAGACCTAGGCTCTCGCGATTCTGCGACCAACCCTATTGCGTGCTTGGGAGGCGCCCGCCCATGTGACAGTAATCAGGCGAACAAAATCAGAACCTCACAATTATCACGACCCACTTGGTAGTTGTCGAGAGCAACTAAGGGTATGCCAACTGCATACTCTTAAGTTGCCTCGACAGCTTCACATCAGCTTGATAATCTCAATTGAAGTAGGTAATCGAACCCAGTCTTCTGCCCTGCCCAAATATCGATAGACAGCACATTATGAATACGCCATTAACACCTGAGCTAAAAATTTCGGAATTTAGAGAGCGTTATCCCAAGCTCTTCTCTGATCCTTCGGTGGATGCGATTTACTGCAGCCCGGGCTGGCGGGAAATTCTCTTCGCTTTGTGCCACACGCTCCAAGCCCACCTTGACCGGCATCCCGAGGCGCCGCAGGTGGTAGTAGCTCAGGTGAAATCAAAGTTCGGCGAGCTTCATTTTTTTTATGACGGTGGTGACGCTTACTGCCGGGGCGCTGTGGCCGTGGCGGAAGAGCTTTCGCTGAGGACGTGTGAGCAATGTGGCTCGCCAGGCCAGCAGGTGCCGGGACGCTGGGTACGCACGCTCTGCTCACGGCACGATGGCAGCGGTGATCCAGGGACAGCGTAATTGGTGACCATTATCCCGATGAGCCAAGCTCGCAGACGCCTTAGGCGGATCACCGCTCTCGTCGCTGAGGGCCACGTGTTCATTGTGACCAAAAATGGCAAGCCGTCCGGAATGATAGTTGCGCCTAAACAGGCCGTGGAAGGGAAGCTGAAATCTGGGCATTCAGACGCCTTGAAGAGCCATGAGTGAGCCTTTCCACGACAGGAGTACATTTGTACTCCACCCCCATACAACGAGCCGCTCAGCAGACATGGTCACCAGCTTCAAATCGGAAAGAAAATCCGAAAAAAATCCTGCACGAACTAGCCCGCAGGCCAGGTATAACCAGGCTTCTAGCGCCTCGAAATATCCGCGAAGCTGGCGACAGCATGCGAGTCGCCGATATTAGCAGTGTGCGGAATTGCTCCCCACAAAGCCCTCCATTCAAGACCGCAAGATAGGCTCGACAAGGTAAAATATCCGAGTTTTTGAGACCGATTCAGGAGCGTCTGTAGCGTATGTCTTATCTGCTAAAACTCCCTCAAAATCGGGCTGGACGTGACTTTGTCGTGGGTGACATCCACTTCAAAACCCGGGAGCTTCATAAGGGCCTGCAAGCTCTCGATTTTGATAAGTCTGTCGACAGGTTGATTGCTGTGGGAGATCTCATCGACCGTGGCCCAGGGATGCTGGATGGGCTGAAGCTGCTGGGCGAACCCTGGTTCTTCACGGTGAAGGGCAACCATGAACAGATGCTAATCGACGCCTATCGAGCTAACCCACACCTCCCCTACTCCGCTCATGGAGCGCGGTGGTGGCTCACGATTGATGACGAGTCCAAGCCCATGGTCATCGACAAGCTGGATAGCTTGCCCATGGCTATCGAGGTAGAGACATCTCGGGGCGTAGTCGGAGTGGTTCACGCTGATGTGCCGGTGGGGCTGGCCTGGAATGACTTTATCCAGAGCCTCGATAATCCGCAGATTCAGGATGTCGCGTTGTGGGGGCGCGAGAGGATCAAGAAGCATCATCGAGGTGGTGTGGCAGGCGCATGGCGTGTCTGTGTCGGGCACACATGGATTCCGCATTCCCTGCGTCTGGGCAATGTCCTCGCCTTGGACGTAACCGGCGGCGGTGAGGGTTCTTTGGCAATCTATTCGGTGCTGGAAGACACCATCTATGTCGATGGCGAGCCGGCCAATCTCGACCAGGCAGAGCGCCTCGGTGAGCAACTGAAAGAGCTTGAGCAATCGCTCACCTCACTGAAAACCTTGGCGCACGCAAACAAGCTCATTGAGACTCAGATCGCGAGTCGCGAGGCTGAGGCACGTGCTCAGCACATCACCTCTACCTGGCTCAATCTGGCTGACGAAATCGCGGGGATGCAGCAGTTCATGAATGCGTTGCACGGATTGAGTCTTCTGTCTGGGGAACGACGTGCATCCAAGCTGGCTGAACTGCAGGCGCGATATGCAGGTACCCCAACAGGTGATTTGCTCACCCGCCTGCTGGCCCCCTACGCTGACTGATCGAGTGCCAATGACGGCCTGGCAGGCGCTCGCCTCCCCCAAATTTCTGCTGACCGACCAGCTCAGCCAGCGCTTTTTCCCGTCGCCGGACGCTGAAATGGATTTTTTTCACATCGGCAACATTTTTTTGGGGAGAGGGTTTTTGGGGGGGAAGTGTGCGAGTTTTCGTAAACTGCAGACGGACTAATGCTAGGGGAGCGTAACCAGACTTTTCTGGTCTGGGGCCGATTTTCGCTCCGAATCACCTGCGGGGTCAACCAGGCACGAACCCGGCCCAAGCGGGCGAAAAAAAACAGCGGATTTAGCTCCAGCCCAGGCGCGACAAGGGCTGCAGGCTGGCTCCAGCATCAAAAGCATTTAAAACCAAAGCTCCTAACTTACCAATTTGGTATTTAGATAAAAAAGAGTGCGCCAGAAAACCTTTCCGCATCAAGTGTAATAGTTTTCCCCAGCAAGCAGTAATACGAAAATGCAATCACGCCACGCAAACAAAAAAGTGAACAACTAAGCAATTAACACATATATTAAACACCAAAACATTACCTATCAAAACCCGTGCAGCCCTTGCATTCCGTGGCCTGCAGACACTTTCACGACTAACTAATAATTATAAAAACCGCTGCTCATTGCGAGCAGTCACGAAGGACTTCCGTCGTTTCGCCTGATTGACGTCGGGCGTAAGATCTATAATATACATGCCAATCGTTACACGCACCGCCCAACCGCCACCATCTTCTGAGATGTCGGTGAAGGAGCCTTGCGGCCTGGAGAAAGGAAAATGCACATGCCTTAAGAATCTAAGGGAGAGAGCTGAGGGAAGCGCCAACCTCCCCCAGCCGGTCTACCGGATCGTCACCGCTCAGCACGATCACATGCCTCACTGGTAACGGTTCGATTTCGCCATCGCCACCGTACCATATATCCAGATTGAGGCGTGAGTAGACCTGCCCAGAGGTACCAGACCTAACGCCTGAGTGAATTTCATAAGGCAGTATTGATGAGTACAAAGGACTTGTGGCTGACCCTTGCAATCGAGCTCATTCGCTTGGTTCACACGGTGATTTTGCTGGTCTTCTGATAGACCTATTCGCCGGCACGGGGGGGATATTCCTCCCGTGCTCCAGGGGCCAACTCAAGCGCAGCTAGTGGTTCGTCGGAGAGAGTCCACCTAGCGCCTTCATTTGATAGTCAGTGACTGCTTGGAATTGTTGCTCTGCTATTAGCCGCAATCGCTCAAGGTCTGCTCCTACAGCTCCCTCAGCCTGCGCCTGGTGATAACGCCTCAAAGCTTCAACCGCATCCGAGTACATGGGATGATTCGGAGGAAGCAATTTGGTCAGGTCTCTGTCCACTGCCCCACCTCAAGCTCAATGATCGGTACGGTGCTCTGGTTGCCCAGATGCAAGGATGCAGGCTAATGATAGAACCCATGACAAGGACGATAGCTGATGAAACGTGTACGGCTGATTCGGCACGGCCAGAGTGCTGCAAACGCGGGGCAAGCCAGTCGAGATCATGCAAGCATTCCTCTCACCCCGCTTGGCCTGGAACAAGCACGAGTGATCGCTGGGTCATTTTCCAAGGCCCCCGACCTTATTGTTGCGTCACCCTTTGCACGAGCTCACGCCACCGCCCAAGCAACTGCCGCGACCTTCCCCGGGACACCGTTTGAGACATGGGCTATCGAAGAGTTTACGTACCTTGCACCCGAGCGCTGTGTCGATACGACTGTGGCCCAGAGGAAGGGCTGGGTCGATACATACTGGCTGAAGTCCGACCCCGCCTATTGCGACGGAGCGGGAGCGGAGTCATTCCTTAATTTTGTTGCTCGAGCCCAGGCCTTTTTGGATCTGCTTGAGCAGCATCCAGCCGGTGAAATCGCCGTGTTTTCTCACGGGCAATACTTGAACGCAGTCGCCTGGCTGCTGGAGAGGCGGCCTCAGGTTCTGAATGGCCAGGCGATGGCCGATTGGCGTGGCTATGAGATCGAAAACCACATTCAAAATGGCGGCGGTTTCGCCCTATCACATGGTGCAGGGGATGGACTGTGGACACTCGGCAGACGTTATTACTGAGGGACTAGACTGCCGTCGAGCTTGGACGGGTAACGCTGGAACTACCGTCCACGAGGACGGATAGATTCGACTGCACAGACATCGGGTCGTCCGGCATCAAGACATTGCTGAGATTCTTACGCTTCATAGTAATTTCGCTGCCAGCGGGAATTGCTGGCTGAAGTCGATGACAACGATTTGGAGCTTTTCAGTGGCAGGGTCATCGGGCTCCCAGGGGAACCAGCTGAGCGACTCGTAGCCCATGATCTGGCCTTCCCGCACAACGTCTGGGTAGCACGCAACGGCGTCTTCCAATGCTGAACAGTCAGATCTCGGCAGGAGCACAGGTAGGTCAGGGTCATATTTGCGCAGATCTTCAATTAGCTCGCCCACGTTCACATTCTTGTCCTCGAGTGGCGGCCTGGTGGAGGCCGATGGCGCCGTCCTTCAAGGTATACGCATGGGAGTGCTCTTTTGCCAGTCGTGGTAGGCTGATGGACGAATGGATAGCCTCCTATCGAAACAGCCTACACCTGGGACTGCAGCATGACGCTCAAAGCCTCTTTCGCCAGCGTGCTTCGTGCACTGCGTAGCAAGCGTAATATCACCCAGCGAGACTTTGCTGACACAACCAGCCGCACCTATCTCTCGAAGCTTGAGCTGGGTAAGTCCAGCATCACTCTGGACAAGCTCGATCAGATCAGCCGTCGCCTAAATTTAAGTCCCCTCACGCTTCTCACTCTGACACTCAGCGAGGACAGCGGTAGTTCTCCCTCCGAGCTGATTTCCAAGCTGCAGTTAGAGATCACAGATCTGCAGCAGGAAGATGGATTGCCCGGCCTTCGAGTGATCCCAGAGATGGGCCACCAAGTGCGTCGCTTGCCCCGTAGAGCCAGGAGCGGTCATGAGTCGAACTGCATGCAGGCGGAGCTCGCGTTCGTCGATTAAGCGTCCGTGCCAGGTGCCCTGATCAGGACGAACTTGATGAGGGTTTGTATGGCCTGTTGGGCCGCAAATGACGGGCAGGCGCATTGCATGCGGACGGCCAGGTACACCACCCCAATGGAAAAGCAGTTTGTAACTCTCATCATCGAGCGCTAATCGCTCGCACCTTCTCTATCAAAGACCGTCGTCTTGAGCATTGAGGTGTGATGCAAGAACATCCCCGTGACAGGCTGCTGGCTTGCAGTGGCACGCAATAACCTTTCCCCTAATGATGCCAAGGTTGTGCTCGAAGTTTTCAGATGCCTTGAGGAAGCCACGACCAAAGTCATAGGCGAATTTGCGAATGACCTCATCACGATCACCGTCCTGGCCCATCTGGTATGGGTTGCCCCAGATAGTGCCGCGACCGATGTACACGTCGTAGAGGCCTCCCCGATCCTTGTTCACCACCAAGGTGAGCTGGAGCGGGACTACCCGGGTTGGTATCGCGGCCAGGCCTAAAGCTTCTCTCAAACCAGCAAAGCATTCGCGATCCTCAAAGAGAATCGCGTGCGTTGCTTTTTCGATGGCGCCGGCCTGATCTTCCACCAGCTCGAACGGTATGCCCTGCTCTTCCGCGTAAGCGCTCACGTAGCCGTTGGGATCGACCATGGCCACGAGTTGAACCTCGGGGGATTGGCTGGTGTAGAACTGCACCTTCCTCTGCAGCTTCGAGAAGCAGAGGAATTCCTTCGGGTAAGCAATGAGGATGGTCTTGGTATCACTCATACGAGATGTTTGACGTCGATGGACTCGTCGCTCCAATGCTCTTTCAGGTACTCGGTCACAAGCCGGCGATGGCACTGATGAGGTTGGTGCTCACTACACAAGAGGCAGCCACCCTCCATGAGATCCCGGCGCACATGCTTTTCGATGTTGCGCTTCGCCATCAGATTCATGAACTTTTCCTCGTACTGCTGCCAGGTAATGTCCTTCTTCTGGTAGGGCGAGAGGATCTCCTTGGTAGGAGCTAGGTCAGGTAGATGGACGTAGTCGACGTCACAGATCTCCGTCAGGAAATACTTCAGATCGTCTCGCTTGGCGAAGCCGGAAAGCTGCGAGATGTTATTCAGCCTGACGTCCACGACACGCTTGGCGCCAGAGAGCTTGATCAGAGAGAAGAAGCGCTCCGCCTTTTTTTCGGTGAAGCCAATAGTCAGTATTTTCATGGGCATCCGTTTAGAGAATCGCTGCTACGAGCTTGTAGGCGAAGCCGGTTCTGGGATCGAGATCCCCCAAGCTGACCGTAAAATAGCTGTTGTCTGGAAGCTGGTAGGTACCGGCACCACGACGCAGATAGTCGTTCTCTGCCTGGATATCGGTAATCTTCAGAGCGTACTGCCTCTGGTTATACCTGAACGTCGCCCGAACCTTAAGCCTAGGATCGCCATAATCAGCGCCCTCAGCCGACACCCTGACTGAGGCATTCTCCGGTCGGATAAGATAAAGCGATTGACGCTGAGCAGTCAGAAGGCCGGGCGGTACCCTATCATTCACTCCACCAGTGCTGTTGTAGTTCGGCTCCCAAAGGTGCTGGGGAGTGTCTACCAGCTGTGCGAGACCATCCAGCCCCAAGCGGCTAGCCGACGCCCAAAGAGGCGGATGGCAAATGACGTGGTTCTCGATTTGATACTGGTGATTCTGAAGATTGGAAAAGGTGACTGACGTGATATCCAGATGCTGGAGTACCAGGCCGTTTGCATAGGTGCGTTCAGGATCAGAAATCGAGTCATTCTCACGATTACTAACCGGGCGGATCCACGAACCGTGTCTGTCACCGCCCCAGATCTTGCCGGCTACACACCTGCCCCCTGGTTTTCTAGAACTAGCCAAGCAAACGAACTGATGCTGATATGGCGGCATAACGAAAATCCCTTTCATGATGGCGATGCGCCATCCTGACTGTATCTCGCTTGCCCTTCAATGACCGTTCATCGCCGCTTCGCTTGACCCATCAGACGCCCAGATCATTGGACACGCGAGCCGTCCGCATTTGCCGCGTCAGCATGTTGGCAGGCATCCTTTCCAGCAGGCCATCAACCAGGCACTGGGCATGTCGGCTATGCACGGTCAGCCGTCGTGGGGATTCCTCTCTAAACGGCACAGACCCACCTACTTCCCCCTGGGCAATTTTCAGCAAATTAATCACTACCGCGCCCACCTCATCTTCGTCGAGGTATTCGACAGTTGGCCTTGCAGGAGGCCCTGCCCCTTGCCACAGTTCGACGACGATCTGGTACAGCTCAGATTCCCCGAAATGATCCAGAGCCGCCCTCCAGAGAAGGGCCTCTTGTGAAATGTCGATGCGATTGCCACTCATGCGAAAGGAGTCACTGTCTTGAAGCTCTACCTTGATTGCGAATTCACCCAGCTATCGTCGGCAGCAAAATTAATTTCGCTCGCCTTGGTTGCTGAAGACGGGAGCGAATTCTACGTCGAATTACTCGACACATGGAGCCATCAGGATTGCAGTGACTTCGTAATCGAGATTGTGCTCCCACAGCTCTGGCATGGGAGCTATGCGATGCCCGTTCTGGCTGCACGTGAAGCGCTCCTAGGCTTCCTCGAAGGCTTCACGGAGACGCTAGAGATTGTGACCGACGCACCACAGTACGATTGGGAGCTGTTTTGCGAGCTGGCTTATGTAAACGGACGCTGGCCTAGCAACGTGCTGAACAGGCCCACAGATGCAACTACCCTGGACGCTTGCAACGATGGAGCCCCGTTGCCTCACCATGCGCTCTTGGACGCTCGAATCATCGCCGGCATGTTTGTCGCTCCTGACTGATCTGCTAACGCATTGCCGGCTAGGCGCTACAGATCAATCGCCTCGGCACTGACCACCGCTCTCAGGTGGTCGGGCATGTTGTTAGCAATGTTGAAATCGACCGCAACCCCGAGCAGCGCCGACAGCTCGGCTTCAAGGTCTGCGAAATCGAACAATGAAATCTTCCCAGCCAGAGTATCTGGAATGGTCGCAAGGAGATCAAGATCACTCCCCTCACGATCCTCATTTCGGGCTGTCGATCCAAAGAGCTTCGGCGAGACGAAGCCGTAAGTTTGGATGATTAGCCTGGCCTGATCCCGCTTGCCCTTAAGAGCGTCTGACGGCCTCACTGAAGAGCCCCGTTGCTTTTATGCGTCTCCACCAGCAGTCAATCCCCACACAAATACCCATAAAAAAAACAGGCTTATCTACATGCCTGTTTGACACCAAAAGCTAGCCGGGGCCTTGCGGCCCCAAAGAACGATCAGGCAAGCAGGGGTTTCAGCCGCGCCTTGCCTCTATGTGAAATGCTCAAATTTTAGTCAATCAAGCATCTGAAAACGGTTGAGCCACGACAAAAGCAGCAGAAGTTCAGACCAGTTTCCCCTAGGAGAACCTTGCTAGCTGGGACACAGCAGCTTTTCTTTTGATTTCAGATATATAGAGCTCCGTTTTTGAAAAAAGCATTCAATGGTAGCCTTTTGATAACGTCTCATATTTGTAAATTATGTCGTATTTACGACATTTCTACGGTTCTTCAGCTCACTTCAGCAGGCTTCTCACGCTATGCTGTGTATTCGTACAGTATCAAGTGATACGAGCCGCCAGGCCTCCTCGATGGCTGCCCATAGGGTTGGGAATTCATTATGATGGCCACCGAATTCGGCTCGCTCGGTCAGAAATGCGCCAGTTAGGAACGCAAACGAGGAGCTAGGAAGGGATATGGCAGAAACACAAATCGAGTGGACGGACTCTACTTGGAACCCAGTAGCCGGCTGCTCCATCATCAGCGCTGGGTGCAAAAACTGCTATGCCATGGAGATGGCGCGTCGTCTTGAGGCCATGGGTACCCCCAAGTACGTTGGACTCACCCGCAAGAAGAACAAACGCATCGTCTGGAACGGCTCAATCGTCGAAGATCACGATGCCCTGGCCATCCCGTATCGATGGAAGAAGCCCAGGAAGGTCTTCGTCAATTCCATGAGCGACCTCTTTCATGAGAAGGTCAGCGAGGAGTTCATCATCGCCGTCTGGAAGGTGATGCGTGAGACACCCCATCACAATTACCAGATCCTCACGAAACGTCCTGAGCGGATGAGGCAAATCCTCAACGAGGTCATTACAGAGGTGTTGCCGAACGTTTGGCTGGGCACTTCCGTCGAGGATGCGGATGCTGCCGAACGTATTCAGTTCCTGAAAGAGACGCCGGCGCAAATTCGCTTCATCTCTTTCGAACCGCTGATTGGGCCTGTTGGCCCCATCGACCTCTCTCAGATTGACTGGGCAATCGTCGGTGGCGAGAGCGGTAACAAGGCTCGCCCAATTCAGGAGGGGTGGATCGATGAGATCTACACTCAATGCCTGGAGAGTGGAACCGCATTTTTCTTCAAGCAGTGGGGAACATGGGGTAAAGATAATGTTCGCCGCTCGAAAAAAGCCAACGGTAGAGAATATCGTGGCAAGACCTGGGACGAAATGCCTGTCAAGTTGGTAGGCATGGCCCAGTAGATCTACCGTAGCCAGATAAGGACGTTTCATGGTCGGAAAGAGCTATGCTTGGGAACAAGGTGCCACCCTGCTCGAGCATTCAAGGAAAAAGCATCAGATTCTTCGCGAGTATTTCTACCAGTACGTCCTGACACGCTGCAAACCCATGGTTAGAAGGTTTCGCCTAGCTATCGTGGATGGGTTTAGCGGTGCTGGCCGCTATGAATGCGGATCTGCCGGATCACCGATCATTTTTGTAGAGGAGTTGAGTCGAGCCATTCTCGACATCAACCTATACAGGATGGGTGAAAACCTGCCACTTCTTGAGATAGAGTGCGGCCTCATCCTAAACGATGCCGACAAGAACGTAACAGAGATCTTAAAAGGTCACCTCAGCCCTATTCTTCTCGAGCATACCATCTCTAATAGATTCCTAACGATAAAGCCATACTACTTCAGCAACTTCTTTGAGAGCATTTACCCCGCAATCAAAGCACAGATAAAAGCTGAAAAATACACGAATATCATTTTCAACTTAGACCAGTGCGGTCACAGCCATGTGCAAGTAGACACACTGGCAGACATGATGGCTATCAATGACTCTGTTGAAGTGTTTTATACATTCATGATTTCGTCTTTGACGGCCTTCTTGAAACAGCACGACCCTCAAACCCTGGCCTCACAGCTCTCTTACTTGAAATTAAGCGTTCAGGATTTCGAAGCTCTTGAAAAGCTGCAGTCCAAGAACTCATGGCTGGGCGTAGCCGAGCGACTGGTCTTTGAAAACTTCAAAAAGTGCGCTAGGTTTGTCAGCCCCTTTTCGATTAACAATCCAAAGGGTTGGCGCTATTGGTTGCTCCATCTGGCAAATAAACACAGAGCTCGCCAGGTATACAACGACGTACTTCACCAGAACAGTGAGACCCAGGCTCACTTCGGTAGAGCTGGCTTGAACATGCTGGCCTACGACCCTAGTGAGGAGCAAAACCAAAATCTGTATCTCTTCAATGACTCGGCAAGAGACCAGGCAAAAGGGGAGCTTACAGAGGACATTCCTAAATTCCTCTGCGACACAGGTCGCCCAGTGCAAGTACAAGAGTTTTTCGAAAGAATCTACAACCATACTCCTGCCCACAGCGATGATATCAACAAGGCTATCCTAGGAAGCAGCGAGCTTGATGTATTCACACTGAATGGCGGAAAAAGGCGAAACCTAATCACAGCCAAGGACTTTATCGAATTTAAAAGACAACGAAGCTTTTTCTTTTCATGAAGAACTATAGAAAGCGGGCCAGCCTATAAGACTGGCTCACTGATGACCCTGCACTCAGGCATCATTAAATATAAGCTCACGCGAGTACGGACTGAACCTGAACATTTTATATTCTTTGGGATTATTACTAGGAAAGTATACTTTCTTTTCTGGATCATACTGATAATCAGGATAGAATCCAAACACTGTAACTTTTTTCGAAAGCGCCCAACCCCAGAGATATTTCAAGAAGCCCTCCCGCTCACGAACCTCTCTAGCTAGCCTTTGCCCGTAATCAAATTTCACCCAGTCCCGTAACTGATTTGTATTTTCAGCCGAAACAGCCCGATATCTCAACTCCCACTCTTCACTGCCGCGAGTCACGCTCGACAAACTAGCCTTTATGTCCATGCCCGATGGAAATGAAAGATAGCTTCGACCTGCTCTAGCCACAGGCACGGAAAATGCCCCGTCAACAAAATTTATGTGATCCCTGGGTGGCATGTAAGACACCCTGTGGTTCGCGTAAACAAATTCATGATCGGAATTAACATCAAGAGTTACCTCCTTAGGGCTAATTGGGCCGCTATATCTTTGGATGTCATTTGGAATCAGATCTCGACCAGATCCTTTCGGAAACTTTATCGACAAAACAACTTTATCAGCAACCTTGTCTGAATCGTTCCCAACATTCAATTCAACAGGAACTATGAGACGCTCACCATTGACCAGGCTCGGGCTCGCATAAAATAAATAAATCGGCTCGCCACGCTGAAGTGGTGCGCTGTGCAGGTAGAGGCTAACTCCGCCTGCAGACCAACGCCCATCTACAACGTCTCCACCAACTTGATAGATGAGAGAAGTTGCACTCGCTCCTAAAAACACAAATACCGCTGTTGTGACCTTGTGACCTCTAATATAACTAAACAAAAAATTAATCTTTGCCCACATAACAACCTCAAAAAAGAGGCTGCCAATTTCTACAGAGGCAGCCTCTTCAATCTATTTAAATCTTACATAGGTTACGCCAGCACTAATTAGTGGCTGAGCCATCCCTCAACCACGTCACCACCGTACTGGGCTTTCCACTCCTTCAAGAGCTTGTGGTTGCCGCCTTTGGTTTCGATGATTTCACCGTTGTGTGGGTTCTTGTACTGTTTCACCTGGCGCTCACGACGGGGCGCCTTTTCTACTGCAGCAGGAGCGACAACGCTGCGGCTAGCCTGAGGATCGAGGATGTTGATAACGTCGCGCAGGCTGAAGCCGTGCTCGGCCAGCAAGTCACGCAGTTTGGTCTCAAACTGAATCTCTTTTTGGAGCTCAGCACTACCCTTGAGGGCTTCAAGCTCAGCAAGCTGTGCTGCTAGTCGCTGTTCAAGTTGACGGAATTCGGCCAGACGAGACATAGATAATCCTTGGGTCGGTTAGTAGGGAACAGAAAGACATCGTATACCATACAGATCTACTTTTTTGCCAAAGAATAGCCTTGGCCTACCAAAAAATTGTAGTTCGGGGAGCGACCCTCAGCTATCGCCCTCTCCCCAATACCCATCCTGACACGAGCTCAAGTGAGTGACGTGTTTGCCGCCTATCGGGTATCCATCCTCAGACTCTGGCCCATATTTAACTAGGAGAGCGAACGGACTCCAGAAGAGGAAAAGAAAGCACATGACCTTCGGCGTTGCCGACGCTTGTAGCTATGTTGAATGCATCACCTTGAACCACATGCTCTACTGCAGCAACCTAGCAAAATTAGTGGGGTCACTACGGAAAGGCATCAAATGGTCATGCATAAGCTGTTGAAAATTAAGGCCGTCATCCGAGAAACCTAAACGCCCTCACTGTTTGACCACTGGCAGTGGCTATCTCCAAAGCTCCAAACACATTGATGACTTTTACTCACAGCCCCATGAAACCCATACTACATTATCACCACCAGCCTAGTAATCTAATATGGACTAACATTTTTAATTCACGGAAATTAAATGAAATCTGTTCTTGTTATTGGTGCAACCGGCAGTGTTGGGCAACATGTAGTAGATGTAGCTTTGGAAAATGGGTTTGCTGTTCACGTATTGATTCGCAACCTTGGTTCAGCGAAATCGCTTCCTAAAAACATCACAATTCATCATGGCGATCTGACTCAGCCTGAATCGCTCACAGTTCCATTGTCAAAAGTGGAATCTATCATTTTCACGCATGGCGCCCCATGGAACTCTCATGGAGAATTCGAGAGCGTTGACTATGCCGGTGTCCGCAACGTACTAAAATCGATTAGAGGCACCCCACGACGCCTGGCCTTAATGACGGCCATCGGTGTAACTAACCGAAACTCCAGCTACAACCGCTCCACGAACGCCCCCGATTGGAAACGCCGCTCCGAGAGGTTAGTAAGGTCTAGCGGGCATCCATATACGATTGTTCGCCCTGGTTGGTTTGACTACAACAATTCAGATGAGTCAAAGCTGGTATTTCTGCAAGGCGACAAACGCTGGGCCGGAACTCCGGATGATGGAGGGGTGTCTCGCCGACAGATCGCCGAAGTATTAGTTGCCAGTCTTGAATGCGATGACGCTAAAAATAAGACCTTTGAGTTGGTTGCCGAAAAAGGAGCCGCTCAGGTGGATTTTCATCCGCTTTTCGAGAGCCTTGAGATGGATGTGCTCTCGTCACTGGACGGAGTACAGGATACCGAGAACATGCCTCTAAGCGAGGAGCCTGATTCGGTTATCCGGGATCTGCGTGAAATTCAAGCTGGGCCATCGAAAGCGTAAACCACCTTTCAACTTAAGGATACCAAATGATTAAGCTTATCAAGGCAATCGGGGCAAGTTCGGAAACTTCACCTCTGGCACCTATGCAAATCAAACGCCGTGCTCTGCTGCCAGACGATGTCGAGATTCGAGTGCTTTACTGTGGCATCTGCCACTCTGATCTGCATCAGGTAAAAAATGACTTTAATGCAACCACTTACCCAGTAGTACCTGGACATGAAATAATTGGAGAGATAACCGCGATTGGCGAAAACGTTAAGCGGTTCAAGATTGGCGAGTTGGCCGCTATTGGATGTATCGTCGACTCTTGCCAGCATTGTACTCCGTGCCGTCATGATCTTGAACAATTCTGTGAAAATGGTACTACCTACTCCTACAACACACCGGACAAGCATCTGGGCGGGGTGACGTTAGGTGGCTTCGCTCAAAGCTATGTATGTAAACAAGACTACGTTCTAAGCGTACCTGAAGGTCTTGACCCCGCTTCTGCAGCGCCTCTCCTCTGTGCAGGAATCACAGTTTATTCTCCATTGAAACACTGGCGTGCCGGCGCAGGTAAAATTGTGGGCATCCTGGGGATAGGAGGTCTCGGTCACATGGCGATAAAGATCGCTCGTGCCATGGGTGCTCACGTGGTGGTGTTCACAACCTCCCCAGACAAGCTTGAAGATGCAAAAAAGCTGGGGGCACATGAAGCCGTGCTTTCTACTGATGCTGCCCAGATGAAGCAGTGGAACTCCAAGATAGATCTCATCTTGGACACGGTATCTGCTAAGCACGACGTAAACGCATATCTTCAACTGCTTCGTATTGATGGCTCCGTGGTACTCGTAGGGCTTCCTGCTGAGCCGTTGGAGATTGGCGCATTTAACGTGGTTAAAGGCAGACGTAGCTTCGCTGGCTCCAATATCGGCGGCATAGCAGAGACTCAAGAAATGCTCAACTTTTGTGCTGATAACTCAATTGTTGCCGATATTGAAATGGTTGATGCAAATCAGATCAACGAGGCATTCGAACGACTGGAGAAGGGCGACGTCCGCTACCGTTTTGTTGTCGACATGACAACGCTTTAACGCCGAATCAATCAGTTGTTCTATGACACTCCCTCACACTCTTGATGGCCAAACAAGCTAGAATTAAGCCGCATCTTGGTGGGCACGAATCCGATGGTTGCGATGAGCCCACAGGCCATCAACGCCCAAGACCCTTCACCTCGAGGATAGTTCCAGCGACGTAGAGAAACTCATCAATAGTAGTTATTTCCCCGATTAATTTGTCCCGTATCTAGCCTTTCTTTACTATCAAGCCTGGTGTACAGGATGGTTCCCTCGCTCCGCCTGTACATCATCTTTTGGTTGAGCGCCTCCCCGGAGGCGTTTTTTTTTGTAAAATTTCTCCTATTTCTCCATAGAGCTTTGTGCCATTCACCGAAGCACAGCTGCTGACTGAAGCTCCTGCCCTGTCTTATCAGAAATATTTGCAGCAGATCACTCATTATTCATTTCACACCTTCGAGCTTAAATCCCCCAGTATTATCAATAACAAGAAAATGGATATCTATCTAAAACAGGAGAATTCTGACAATGCTTCTATCCCACTAATATTTACTGGGAAACCTTCACAGCCATACTATTACCCAGAAGACAAATAGCACATCAAAACAAAAGGCAAATTTAAATATGACTCTCGCACAAACTTATAAAAAACCAACAAGAAAAAAACCCAGCACATTCCAGCGAAATAATACGCTGTTAATGCACTGGGACTCTTGAGAAGCAAACCTGCCCAATGACAACCACTCTAACAAAACTTACCAACCAGGGTTTCGTTATACAGCAAACCGCTAGGCGCGCCATGACGCGCATCCATGACGCGCATCACCTGGCATTGAGGTTAATTTATCTTAGCCACTGTACCTTTATCACTACTCCAACCACCACCCAGGGCCTTAAACAAGTTAACCTCCGCTTGGAGCTGTGCCAACCGATCACTAATCAAATTCTGTTGAGCTGCAAATAGCGAGCGCTGAGCATCCAGGAAGGTTAAATTGCTGTCAATTCCAGTTCGATATCGACGCTCTGCAAGCCGATAGTAATCTTGGCTTGCCTTGACCAGATCACGCTGAGCATTCATCTGATCGGTGAAGGTCTTTCGCGCCGCTAAGCCATCCGCGACCTCTTGGAACGCAGTTTGGATTGCCTTCTCGTAGTTTGCGACCTGAACCTGCTTCTGAATTTTGGAATAGTCCAAACTCGCCCTAAGGGCGCCAGCATTGAAAATAGGCAAACTGATATTCGGCGCGAATGTCCACGCGCCCTGCCCCCCCTTGAACAGATCTCCTAGGTCTGCACTCGCGCTACCAGCATTCGCTGTCAGGCTGATCGCCGGGAAGAACGCTGCTCGAGCCGCTCCAATGTTAGCGTTAGCTGCCTTCAGAGCATGTTCGGCCTGGAGAATATCTGGCCGGCGAGTCAGGAGGTCAGACGGGAGCCCCTCTGACACATGGGTCAGCAGATCTGAGTTCAAAGGTTGAGGACTTGCCAGATCGGAAGGTGTCCGGGTGCCGAGCAGCAACACCAGCGCATTCTGATCCTGAGCAACCAGTCGCTGGTAGTTTGCAAGGCTGGCCCGAGCGCTTTCTACTGAAGTCCGTGCTTGGCTCAAATCTAGCGCTGACGCCACCCCAACTTCGCTGCTTCGGGCGGTGAGATGCAGGCTTTCTTCATAGGTTGCCAGCGTCTCTTGGGTGAGCTGCAGCAACTCGCGGTCAGCGACCAGGGTGAGGTAGGCATTCGCGACACTGGCCACTAAGCTAATCTGCGTGGCTCTACGGGCCTCTTCGCTACCCAGGTAGGTTTCAAGCGCTTGCTCGCTCAAGCTTCGAATACGGCCAAACAGATCCAGCTCATATGCATTGATACCTACGTTGGCAGCATACTGACTGCTAATGCCTGCCGTACCAGTATTCGATAGGTCTGCAGGAGTTCTAGCACGAGTACCTATTGCATTAGCACTAACAGCAGGAAACAGATCGGCTCGCTGGATTCTATATTGGGCTCGGTATGCCTCGACGTTCAAGGCAGCGACACGCAGGTCACGGTTATTGCTCAGAGCGGTTCGAATCAGTTGCTTCAGAGCTGGATCTTGGAAAAACTGCTCCCATTCCAACTCAGCACCTGCTGCTTGAGTCACCGAGGCTGCCGGGTAGGCAGCCCCTTGCGGATATTGGTCTGCAATTGGTGCTGCAGGTTGGTGATATTTAGGGATCAGGGAGCAGCCGCTTAATACGGCTGCTGTGATAACCACCGAGACAAGTGTCTTAGTCATTGTGCGAGACCTCAAGAGCAGGAGCGTCGTCTTTTTTTGCAGGCCTGCTCTTGAAGAGAGAGGATACTGCAACAAAGAACATTGGCACCCAGAAGATGGCCAACACGGTCGCTGTGATCATCCCGCCGATCACGCCTGTACCAATCGCGTGTTGGCTACCCGAACCGGCCCCCGTAGAAATGGTGAGCGGCACGACACCTAGGATGAATGCGAGGGAGGTCATCACAATTGGGCGCAGACGAAGACGACATGCCTCCACCGCAGCTTCCATTAAAGTTTTACCCTGCTCGTGAAGTTCCTTCGCAAACTCAACGATCAAGATGGCGTTCTTTGCAGCCAAGCCTACTGTCACGAGTAATCCGACCTGGAAGAACACATCGTTAGACAAACCTCGTAGATTTGTCGCAATGAGTGCACCCACCACACCGAGTGGCACAACGAGAATTACCGCGATTGGGATCGACCAGCTTTCATAAAGAGCAGCGAGGCACAGGAAGACCACCAGCACTGACAATGCATACAAAGCAGGTGCCTGAGACCCAGAGAGACGCTCCTCGTAGGACAAGCCGGTAAATTCAATACCAATACCTGGTGGAAGCTCTTTAACCAACCGTTCCACTTCTGCCATCGCCTGGCCCGAACTGTAGCCTGGCGCAGGAGTACCTAGAATCTCCTCAGCGGATACACCGTTGTAACGAGATAGCTTCGGCGAACCGTAAATCCATTCACCATGGGCAAACGCAGAGAACGGTACCATGGCTCCGCTAGAATTCCGGACATACCACTTTTCCAGATCTTCAGCGGTCATGCGCGAATCAGGCTGGCCTTGGACATAGACTTTCTTGACCCGGCCTCGGTCAATGAAATCGTTAACGTAGCTACTACCGAACGCCACCGACAGAGTGGTGTTGATGTCCGAGAGCCTCAGACCCAAGGCGCGTGCGCGCTCATCATCAATAGTCAGTTGGTATTGCGGCTGATCGAACAGGCCGTTAGGACGAACCCCTGCCAGGACTGGACTCTTGCTTGCTAGCTCAAGAAACTGGGCCCGAGCCTCCATCAGCTTTTCGTGACCGACACCAGCCTGATCTTGTAAGAAGAAATCGAAGCCTGTGGCATTACCGAGCTCCAGAACTGACGGAGGCACCACGGCGTAGACCATTGCATCCCGATACTTGAAGAACTCCTCCTGCGCACGCTTCGCAACTGCGAACACGGATTGATCAGCGCCGCGCTCATCCCATGGTTTCAGTAGAACGAATGCTATGCCGGAATTCTGACCACGACCGGCGAAGTTGAAACCATTCACGGTGAAGACCGAGCTCACCGATTTACCCTCACCATGCTCCTTATCAAGCAGGTATTCAGTCATGCGGTCGAGTACCTTTTGGGTCTCTTCCGCCGAGGTGTTATTGGGGGTCTGCACTTGCGTGAAAATAACGCCTTGGTCTTCCTCCGGAAGGAACGATGTTGGGATGTGAGAGAACATCCACATCATGCCAGCGACGATGACTGCATAGGCGACGAACGCCGGAACCTTGTTGCGGACTATACGACCGACGCCGCGCTCGTACTGGTTGGTAAAGGCATCAAAATTGCGGTTGAACCAGCCGAAGAAACCACGTTTAGGCTGCCCATGCTTGGCCGGGTCGATTGGCTTGAGAATCGTTGCACACATTGCCGGCGTGAAGATCAGGGCGACCAGCACCGACAGGGCCATGGCAGATACGATAGTGATAGAGAACTGACGATAGATAACGCCGGTTGAGCCACCGAAGAACGCCATTGGCAGGAGTACCGCAGACAACACCAGGGCAATACCAACCAGTGCTCCTTGAATCTGGCCCATAGACTTACGCGTGGCCTCTCTAGGAGACAAATGCTCCTCGGCCATGACGCGCTCGACGTTCTCCACCACCACGATTGCATCGTCTACCAGCAAGCCAATCGCGAGGATCATGCCGAACATAGTCAACGTGTTAATGGTGAAGCCTGTAGCGGCGAGAATACCGAAGGTACCCAACAAGACCACCGGCACTGTCATGGTAGTGATGATGGTCGCACGGAGGTTCTGCAGGAACAGCAACATTACCAAGAAGACCAGTGCCACGGCTTCAACCAGCGTATGGACAACCCCTTTGATCGACTCAGTCACCACTGGGGTGGTGTCATACGGGTAGACAGCCTCTACCCCTGGTGGGAAAAAAGGCTTGAGGCGGTCGACTGTCGCTCGGATAGCTTTAGCCGTATCCAGAGCGTTCGCACCAGTAGCAAGACGGATGGCGATGCCAGAAGCTGGTTTTCCGCTGGCTTGGGCATCAATACTGTAGTTCTCGCCGCCTAGGGCGATGGTGGAGACGTCCTTAACACGAACCTGCGAACCGTCTGGGTTAACCTTCAGCAGGATATCCCCAAACTGTTCCGAAGCCTGCAGGCGAGTTTTACCAATAATTGAGGCGTTGAAAACAGTGCCTTTGACCGCTGGCAAGCCGCCAATCATCCCCGAGGAGATTTGGACGTTTTGCTCTTCAATGGCGCTGGTCACATCAATTGGAGTCAACTGAAACTGGTTCAGCTTTGCTGGATCCAGCCAAATCCTCATGGCGTACTGGGTACCCCATACCTGAAAGTCACCTACCCCAGGTGTACGAGAGATCGGATCCTGAATGTTAGATACAATATAGTTAGATAGATCTTCTTTTGTTTGCTTGCCATCAGTAGAAACAAGGCCGACGAACATCATGAAGTTTTGCTGAAACTTCGTCACTCGCAGGCCCTGCTGCTGAACTTCCTGAGGAAGAAGCGGCGTGGCGAGGCTCAACTTGTTCTGTACCTGAACCTGCGCGATATCGGGACTGGTTCCCTGGTTGAAGGTAACGATAATGCGCATACTGCCATCGGCGTTACTCTCTGAAGATACATAGCGCAGGTTATCAATACCATTCATTTGCTGTTCAATCACTTGGACAACAGTGTCCTGAACGGTTTGAGCAGATGCACCCGGATAGGAGACCTGGATCGCAATGGCAGGCGGTGCGATGTTAGGGTATTGATTGATCGGCAAGCCGAAAATCGACAGAGCACCCACCAGCATGATGACCAGTGCCAGCACCCAGGCAAAAATGGGCCTATCAATGAAAAATTTTGACATGACTTACTCCGATTTCGAGACGGCGCCGACTACAGGCTGTGCGCGATCTGCGGGGGCGTTTGCTTCGTGGGCGCTCACTGCATCGCCTGGTTTTACGAACTGCAAACCCTCCACGATGACTTTGTCCCCATCCTTAAGGCCACTCTCGATCAACCATTGGTCGCCGATAACACGGCTAGCTTTAAGCTGGCGTAATTCGACTTTGTTATCGGCGTTGACAACCAGCGATGTTGGGTTGCCTTTGAGATCTCGAGTTACTCCGATCTGGGGCGCTAGAATCGCCTCCTGAGCAGTACCGTTTGACAGTTTCGCGTGAACGAACATGCCAGGTAGGAGAAGGTGCTCCGGATTAGGGAATACAGCTCGCAAGGTCACAGAACCTGTGCCTTCATCGACAGATACTTCGGAGAACTCCAAAGTCCCTTCATGGTTGTAAGGCGACCCATCTTGCAGAGTCAGCCCCACCTTCGCTGCATTAACGCCAGATTTACGAAGTTGCCCATTTTCAAGTGCACGACGGAGCTTGAGCATGTCTGCATATGACTGTGTTACATCAACATAGATAGGATCCAACTGCTGGATAATCGCCATGCTCGAGGCTTGACCATTTGAGACCAACGCCCCTTCAGTAACGGAAGATCGGCCAATTCGCCCACTTATTGGTGCCAATACCTTGGTATAGCGCAGATTGATCTGTGCGGCCTTGAGTTGTGCCTCGGCCTGGAGCTGCTGAGCACGTGCGTTGTCATACTCCTGTTTGCTAACTGCTTGCTCGTCAATCAGCTGCTTATAGCGCCCCGCCAACGAGCGATACTGCTCGGCACTAGCCTGAGCGTTAGCCAAGGACGCTTCGTAAGTCGACGGATCGATTTGATAGAGTTGTTGACCAACATTGATGTCAGCCCCTTCTTTGAACAGGCGCTGAAGCACGATTCCATCGACTTGCGGTCTCACTTCGGCCACTCGATAAGGATTAGTACGCCCTGGGAGATCGCTGGACAGATCGACGCTTTTGGCATGCAGCGTCACGACGCCAACCTGAGGAGCCTGAGCGGCGGCGGCAGGTGCCTGATCCTGGTTACAGCCGCTAAGCAGCACAGTGACTGCAAGAACGGGTATCAGGGCGGGGAACGTTGATTTAAACTGCATAAAAGTCCTCGGGCACACGCAAGCTCTCTGGTGAGAGGCACTATTCGATAATGAATGACTTGATCCGAAGAGAGGCATCGAAACAGTCAGCTGATTGGGAAAGCAGTGCTATATCAGCGAAAAAGCAAAACTTTCAACGTGAGCGCCAAATGGCTCACGCCTCAGACAATAAGATCAAAGGTCTTTGATGGGAGGATTGGCTTTATTAGTTAGTGCTCGGGAACACTGGTAATATGTGGGCGTATATCGTCATGCCCTAGGTCATGGTAATGATACCAGTAGCCATTCCACAGAATAATCACTTACAAAATGAATAAGCTTATGAGCTTGATTCATCAATCGGTGCAGCCTGCGCGCTTGGATGCTTCTCGAGCGATCAAGGACGACTGTGTCACCATGAAATCACACGGTAAGGCCTAGCAGCCACTTATTGACTGTCTCCATTGTGCGCCTCTCCTGCTCTCCTTCCATCACAAATCCTTCGACGATACTGGCACCTGGGGCATGCTCCGCAAGCACCTGCAGGCTGTCTCCTAGTCCATAGCCTCCGTGAGTGACGAAAGGAACAACGGTCTTACCTGCAAGATCGTGAGCAGACAAAAACGAACGGATTACAGGTGGTGCTGTTTCGCCCCAGATGGGGAAGCCAAGAAACACGATCTCATATCTACCGATATCCGGCATTACTTGCTGGAGCTGAGGCTTGAAACCATCAGCCGTTTCGTCCCGAGCTTGGGCGACAGTTTCCAGGTAGTCAGCTGGGTAGGGCTGAACTGGGTTTATCTCAAAAATATCGGCTTTGTGGGATCGCTGGATCAGGCCTGCTACCACCCTTGTGTTCCCTGAGCGGGAGAAATATGCGACGACGGCTTTCGCGCCAGTAGGGTTCGTGGAGCGTGAGCTGCTTACCTCTTGGCCTGCACCAGAAGCCACCAACGGAAGGCTCGCAATGGCCGCAATTACTTTGCGGCGAAGTGGATCAGATACAGTCATGGTTTTCCTCGCATCCAAAGAGATGTCACAGCTCCTACGAGTAGGACGGAGCAGGATTTCAATGATGTCCACGTCGCTCGGTTGGCTAATGGCAAAGCCACAGCTCGAGTAAAAGGCATAGGGGCGATAGCGTATGGCACCTGTGATTACTACGACCTTTCCGGCGATATTGTCTTGGCTCACATGCCCCCGGAGGGTCATAAGTCGCTAAATTCTAGGTCGCCTGGCGTAGCTCAACAATCGGGAGATTACTTTAAGGCCTCATGAGCATCGCTCACTAATGACCTGTAATCACTGCTTCAGAAAGCGAAAAGTTGCGCTCTTCGTAAGAATTGATGAATGTATCTCACAGGGTTACACAAAGTTCATTGACTAATAAATTTACAGAATCTGTCCTACAGTGATGCTCTAACTCGGAACTGGGAGAGACACATGACAGATGTAACGGTTGTGATTGGCGCAGGCTCCATTGGCCAGGCCATTGCCCGCAGAGTGAGCGCAGGTAAGCATGTTGTGCTGGCAGACCTTCGCAAGGAAACCGCTGATGCAGCTGCCAAGGTGCTCATTGATGCCGGTTTTGAGGTCAGCACGGCGGTCGTCGATGTTTCTTCTCGAGAATCCGTTCAGGCTTTGGTTGAGAGTGCATCTGCCATTGGCGATATCACCGGGGTGATCCATGCCGCAGGTGTTTCCCCCTCTCAGGCTCCGCCCGGAATCATCCTTCGAGTAGATCTATACGGTACCGCGCTGATTCTGGAGCTTTTCGGTAACGTGATTGCCAAGGGCGGGTCTGCCATTGTCATCGCCTCGCAGTCCGGTCACCGACTCCCTGCGTTGACGCCTGAGCAAAACAAAGCCTTGGCTCTTACCCCCGTGGAAGAACTCCTCGCGCTCCCGATGTTGCAGCCGGACAAAGTTACCGACCCGCTGAACGCCTACCAGATTTCCAAGCGCGGCAACTCCCTGCGCGTGGCTGCAGAAGCTGTTCGTTGGGGTAAGCGTGGTGCTCGCGTCAATACAATCAGCCCAGGCATCATCTTCACCCCACTGGCTCGTGATGAATTGAATGGCCCACGCGGCGCTGGGTATCGAAGCATGATCGAATCCAGCGCGGCCAAACGCGGTGGCACTCCTGATGAAGTAGGCGCCGTTGCAGCTTTGCTGATGGGCCCCGAAGGGACGTTCATCACGGGCAGCGACTTCCTCATGGATGGTGGCGTAACTGCACAATACTGGTGGGGAGAACAGCAGTAAGCCAAGCAGTCAGCAGGAGAACTAATATTTCTCCTGCTGGCGAGCCCACTCGCGTACTGCTTCAGCGAACATCCTCAAGGCCATTGGTGGATGGCGATTAGCCGGGTAATAGAGACAGGCTCCACCGTAGTGAGGCCCCCATTCCGGCAGTAAATGTATCAACCTTCCAGCTTGCAGGTGCTCTTCAACCTGATGCTCAGGCACCCAAGCAATACCAATCCCGGTGAGCGCAGCCTCGATCATCAGGTTGATATTGTCCATCGTCATCGGGCCGTCTACATCAATGCTGGCGGATCGTCCCTGGTGATCGAGATCCCACCGGAATAACGTTCCGCTCGCAAATCGAAACCTGATGCATCGATGCACCTTGAGGTCGTGCGGGGCCTTTGGAGCAGGGTGACGGGAGAGGTACTCGGGTGAGGCCACAGCTGCGAATTGAACGTCGGGCCCAAATCGCACAGCAATCATATCTCGAGGCACATCGTCAAAGAGCCGTATGCCGGCATCGAAACCATCAGCAACGATATCCACTAATCGACTATCAGCCACACACTCGATATGAATCTGAGGATTGTCTCGCAAGAATTGAGGCATGACATGGCGGATCAACGGTTTGAAGGACGATTCTGAGGCACTCAGCTTGATAGAACCGGATGGTGTACTGCGCTCGGAGGTGACGTCATTCACGGCACACTCCAAGTCATTCAAGAGCGGCTGAACCCGTAGGTAGAGTTCTTCTCCCGCTTCGGTCAGGGCTACAGACCGTGTAGTTCGATTGAATAGTCGAAGCTCAAGCCGTGCCTCCAAACCTCTCATTGAGTGGCTCAGCGCAGAGGGAGAGACCCCCAGAGCTTTGGCCGCCCCGGTAAAGCTTTTCTGCTCGGCTATCGCGACGAACGCAGTCAGTTCAGGAATTCCGGCTTTGATCATTCATGAATACCCTTCATCTACCTATGAAATGAAATGCCAATTGTTGAACAAGCCACACGAGTTTAGAGTTTACATGCCATCTACATTTTTGCGAAGGAGACGAAACATGTTGAAACGTCAGCTCGGCAAAAGCGGATTGGAAGTGTCCGCCTTGGGGTTGGGATGCATGGGTATCAGCTATGCCTACGGCCCAGCCCTCGAGAAGAAAGCAGCTACCGCTTTGATCCGAGGCGCCTTCGACAAAGGGGTTAATTTTTTCGACACAGCTGAAGCCTACGGGCCATTCACCAATGAAGAGTTGCTCGGTGAAGCCTTGGCTCCAATCCGCGATCAAGTGGTAATCGCCACCAAATTTGGCTTCAAGAATGGCTTGCCGGCTGATGGGCTGGATAGCCGACCAGAAAACATCAAAAAGGTGGTTGAGCATTCCCTGCGGCTTTTGAAAACCGACCGTATCGAGCTTCTCTACCAGCACCGAATCGATCCTCAGGTGCCAGTGGAGGAAGTCGCCGGCACAGTCAAGGAATTGGTTGAAGCGGGTAAAGTCCTCCACTTCGGCATGTCAGAGGCTGGGGTAGACGCCATTCGCCGGGCGCATTCAGTGTTGCCCGTTGCAGCGCTCCAGAGCGAATATTCCTTGTGGTGGCGTGAGCCAGAAAAGGACATTCTTCCCACCTTGGAAGAACTGGGAATTGGCTTTGTACCGTTCAGTCCGCTTGGCAAGGGCTTCCTTACTGGGGCTATCGATACCAACACCAAATTCGCAGAGGACGACTTCCGCAATGTGGTGCCACGATTCACCGAGGAGAGCCGTGCAGCCAATGCGAAACTGGTGGACGTGCTCGGGGTCATTGCTGATAGCAAAGGCGCCACGCGTGCCCAGGTAGCGCTGGCCTGGCTGTTGGCTCAGAAACCTTGGATCGTCCCAATCCCAGGCACTACCAAACTGCATCGCCTTGAGGAAAACATCGCTGCGGCCAGTCTCAGCCTGAGTAACGGCGACCTGGCCTCCATCGCGACCGCTCTTGAGCACATCCAAATTGTTGGCGACCGCTACCCGGCTCACCTTCAGAAAAACGTCAACCGTTGAATCTTTCGTAATGAATGCCGCCGGCTTCCTGATTGGATGCCGGCGGTCTTGCTTCTCAGACCTTTATCGAGGGCAACTTTCTCCATGCCACAAACGACGCCTCCTCTGGTAGGCACTCGTCAGTCGGACAAGCAAAGCCTATGGATTCTTGCAGTCCTTAGCGCCTTGATGGCTTTCGCGTCAGTCTCCACCGATCTCTACCTGCCAGCTATGCCAGTGATGGCTCAGTCTCTTCATGCCAGCGCTGGGCAACTGGAACTGACTATCACAGGCTACCTGGTTGGCTTCAGCCTAGGCCAGCTGCTTTGGGGCCCAATTGGCGACCGTTACGGTCGGCGCCTACCTATCGCCCTTGGTTTGCTTCTTTTCATCGCGGGCTCAATCGGTTGCGCATTGTCGACCGCAACTCCCGTCATGATCATTTGCCGCGCACTCCAGGCGGTCGGCGCGTGTGCGAGCGTGGTTCTGGCACGCGCAATGATCCGTGATCTCTACGAGGGCCACCGTGCCGCACAGATGCTTTCTACCTTGATGACCGTCATGGCAATCGCCCCTCTACTCGGGCCAAGCGTGGGTGGGGCGATCTTGAAGCTTGGGTCATGGCATTTGATCTTCTGGGCTCTAGCTTTCTTCGGTATAGCCACTCTGGTCGCTTTGTACTCCCTGCCTGAGACGCTACCCATCGAACGACGAAATTACGAGCCCCTTGGTGGTGCATGGAAGCGTTACATCCAGCTGATGATGGATCGTCGAATCATCGGCTACGCCACAGTGGGTGGGTTCTTCTACGGTGGCGTCTATGCCTATATTGCGGGAACCCCGTTCGCTTACATTGACTACTACCACGTTTCGCCTCAGTCCTACGGCCTGCTCTTTGCCTTGGGTATCGCGGGAATCATGATAGCGAATCAAGTCAACGCCAGACTGGTGAAGCGTATAGGTAGTGACCGGCTAATGCGCGCGGGGGCCTTGATGGCAGCAGTGGCGGGGATCTGGCTGTTGATTGATAGCTGGAGCGGCCTAGGAGGACTAACCGGGTTGGTGGCACCGCTCTTCGTCTTTTGCGCGGCGGCAGGCTTGATCGTTGCGAACTCCATTGTCGGAGCGCTCAACAGCTTCCCCACCGTTGCAGGCGCGGTATCCGCACTGATCGGCGCGCTACAGTATGGGACTGGAATACTGGGGTCGGGATTGGTCGGAGCATTGGCAGATGGGACACCACGCCCAATGGCCCTGGTGATCGCAGCCTTTAGTGTCGCGAGTATGCTGTGCGCCTTCTGCCTAGTTAAATCAGCACCACAAGCCCAAGAAGAACCGGCCCAAATTTAGGGCCGGCTCGGGGGCTGAAAGGGCAACTCCAATTCTCAGACCTTGCGGCCCTCGACAGGATAGCCAGGATCGGTAAACCCATGAGTTGAGGAATGGCCGGGCACCACAAGGGAGTTGACCAGTTGTTCGTCATCCGGCCCCAACTCCAACTGCAAGGCATCCATGTAGCTATCCCAGTGAGCTTCAGTTCGCGGCCCTGCGATTGAGGAGCTGATCAATTGGTTCGTCAGTACCCAGGCGATAGCGAAAGCAATGGAGGTAGTTCCACGCTCAACGGCATGTTTGGCGACTGCTTGAGCTACCTGCAGAGATTCTGGCCGCCATTCGGTCTGCTGAATCCGCTTATCACCGCGACCGGCTCGACTATCTGCTGAAGGCGCTTCATTCACTGCATACTTGCCAGTAAGCACTCCCCTGGCCAAGGGGCTGTAAGGCACTACGCCAATACCGTAATGGCCAGCCACGGGTAGCTGCTCTACTTCGGCAACACGGTTCACGATGTTATACAGAGGTTGGCTAACTGTGGGCCGCTGCATGCCAAGCGAGTCAGCAAGCCTTACCATCTCGGCGATCCGCCAACCATGGAAGTTAGAAACACCGTAGTAGCGGATCTTGCCCTGACGGATCAAGTCATCAATCGCACGCATCCCCTCCTCCATCGGTGCATCGGTCAGCGCGCGATGGAAGTACAGGATATCGATGAAGTCGCTACCCAACCGCTTCAAGCTGGCTTCCACGTTCTGGATGATCCACTTGCGCGACTGACCCTGCTGATTGGGGCCGCCATCTGCAGACGATGGGTAACCAAACTTAGTCGCTACAACCCAATTATCTCGGGACGCAGCAATGGCACGCCCAACCACTTCCTCCGAACGGCCAGCATGATAGGCATCAGCGGTGTCTATGAAATTGAAGCCCGCTGCAGCAGCTTTGTCGATGATGCGCCTGGAGGTAACCTCATCAGTCTCACCGCCAAACATCATCGCGCCGAGGCACAGCGGGGACACCTTGAGGGCGCTGCGACCTAGATATCGATAATTCATGAGAAAACCTTCAATGCTTAGAGAACCCTATCAACACTAGGCCAAGACAGGCTGATGAGTAAGGTGCAAAAAAGGGAAACGGCCATGAATCCATTTCATCAATCACCTTCAGAGAGACGAAGCGCCTCCACTACGAGACTCAACGCTCGAGAAGACTGCCGTCGACTGGGATAGTAGATGTGCAGGCCAGGGAATGTGGGGAACCACGGCTCGAGCACCCAGACGAGTCGTCCGGCAGTAACATGCTCACGGACTAGATCCTCCGGGAGATAGGCGATCCCACAGCCATCAAGGGCAGCGTTGAGCATTGGGTAGGTGCCATTGAAGGTCAGTTGGCCGTTAACTCTAACCTGCACCTCGCTGTCACCATCGCTGAGCTCCCAGGGGTAGCAACCGCCATGAGTAGGCAGTCTGAGATTGATGCAATTGTGCATCCCCAGATCACCAGGTGACTCCGGCATAGATCGCGCTTTGAAGTAATCAGGCGAGGCGACCATCGCCATACGCAAATCAGGGGCGATTCGCACCGCGATCATGTCCTGCGCAATTTGATCTCCCAGCCGAACACCAAGGTCGTAGCGCTCCGCCACGATGTCCGTCAAACCGTAGTCAGTGGTGATCTCAATTTTGATGTCTGGATACTGGTTGAGGAGATCTTTCAGACGAGGCCACAACACCGCATTTGCCGCGTAATCCGTTGCGGAAATACGCAAGCTACCTCGGGGCGTATCTCCCAGTTCAACTACATCCGCGATCTCCGCATCCACCTCCGCGAAGAGCAATGAAAGCTTCTGGAACAACTGCTCGCCCGCCTCGGTAGGGGTAACACTCCGCGTTGTTCGCGTCAGCAATCTCACTCCCAGGCGAGCTTCCAACGTGCGAATGGTATGGCTCAGCGCTGATTGAGACACGCCAAGCTGAGAAGCAGCCCTGGTAAAGCTTCGCTCGCGGGCAATCACTAGAAATGCCTGAAAATCGCCATAGCCTTCACGTGCCATTGGTAATCCGCTGCTTGGTTCAATCTCAGCAGAATACCGGTGTCCTGCGCTCCGGTCGCTTAAAGATTGATGAGTTCAACTCATGAGCCCATTCAGCTTATGCGCCTTAATCCATGGATCGAGTTTGTCTACCATTCGACCAGCAGCTCTTTTGTTTCAATTTCGAGGTACGCAATGATCACCATCGGCTACGCAGCGCAAACCCCACAAAGCCCGCTGGCCCCGTGGACTTTCAATCGCCGTGACCTGCGACCAAACGACGTCGCCATGGAGGTGCTCTACTGTGGCGTCTGCCATTCTGACCTCCATACCGCTCGCAATGACTGGGGGTGGACGGTCTATCCCGCCCTGCCCGGTCACGAAATTGTCGGTCGTGTAACTGCTGTTGGTAGTGAGGTAAGCCGCTACAACGTAGGAGACGCCGTAGCAGTTGGTTGCATGGTTGACGCCTGCATGGCGTGTGATCAGTGCCGCAGAGGTGAAGAGCAGCTCTGCCGGGAGGGCAATACAAACACCTATAACGGCAAAGACCGGGTTACGGGTGAGAACACTCTCGGTGGTTACTCAAAGCACTTGGTTGTGCGGGAAGACTTTGTTCTGCGCGTGCCTGAGAGTCTTGACCTGGCCAAGGTAGCGCCGCTGCTGTGTGCAGGTATCACCACGTATTCGCCCCTGCGCACCTGGAATGTGGTTCCTGGTAGTCGCGTGGCTGTGATCGGCCTCGGTGGGCTGGGCCACATGGCAGTCAAACTGGCCGCAGGCATGGGTGCCGAAGTTACTGTAATCAGTCGAAGCCGAGACAAAGAAGCGGATGCACTGGCACTCGGTGCCAAACGTCTACTGTCGTCGAGCAGTCCGGAAGAGATGGCCAGTGCGGAATCTAGCTTCGATCTGATCATCGATACGGTACCAGTCAAGCACGCTCTTGATGCCTATGTAGGTCTCCTAGATGTTGATGCGACCCTAGTGATGGTTGGTCAAGTTGGGCCCATGGAAGAGCAAAATACTGTACCCATGATCCTAGGTAGGCGCCGGATTGCGGGCTCCCCAATTGGCGGTATTCGTGAGACGCAGGAAATGCTCGAGTTGTGCGCAGAAAAGAACATCCTTCCTGACTGCGAAATGATCCGGATGGATCAGATCAATGAAGCGTTCGACCGGATGGAGCGCGCTGACGTGCGTTACCGCTTCGTCATCGACATGAGCTCTTTGAAGGCTCCAGAAGCGAATTAACGGTTATCGCATCACAAAGTTCGCATGCCGTCAGTAGGAGGGTTGCGGACGTTTCGACTCTCCATCTAGGAATGTCCGATGAAACTGCTTACCGCCACTACCTTCGCAACCCTTCTTCTCTCTGCCGCAGTCGACGCTGACGAGTCGCAACCACGCCGAGATCCCAAACCCTCTCCAGACGTACTCGAGGTCACCCCGCAACTCTACAAATACACCACCGACCTGCTCTTCGGTGAAATCTGGAAACGTGATGAGTTGATTCCAAGAGACCGCAGTCTCATCACTCTTGCTGCCTTGATTGGCATTGGTCAGACTCCACAGCTCACTGGCCACATCCGGCTTGGCCTGGACAACGGCCTCAAAGCAAGCGAGATCAGCGCCGAGATCACTCACCTGGCGTTCTATTCTGGTTGGCCGAATGCCATGTCGGCTGCCGGCGTCGCCAAGCAGATTTTCAGCGAGCGAAATTTACCTGCTGAGCAAATCGTACCTCCCGCTGGAGAGCGATTAACTCTTGACCCAGAAAGTGAGGTTAAACGCAGGGCCGCAGTAGAGGCTGGAGTTGGTGGAGTGGCACCAGACCTGGGCCGGTATACGAATGATGTGTTGTTCGGAGACCTATGGCTGCAGAGCAACCTCAGCCCGCGAGATCGCAGCTTAGTCACAGTGGCGGCCTTGATTGCCCAGGGGCAAGTAGCACAGCTACCCTTTCACCTTAACCGTGCGATGGACAACGGGCTCACTCGTGCGCAGGCTGCCGAAGTCGTAACCCATCTTGCGTTCTATGTGGGATGGCCCAAGGCGATGTCTGCAGTACCCGTGCTCAAAGAAGTTTTCGCAACTCGTGGTCACAACGGTTAGCCCTCACAAGCTGCTTCGCTTCACGCCATTCGAGACCCGGATGACATCTGCGATGACTGCCATTGCGATTTCAGCCGGGGTCTTGCTCCCCAGGTTCAAGCCGATAGGCGCATGAATCCTTTCCAAGCTCTCCTCATCTAAACCACCAATCCGAGACAGTCGCTCAAATCGCTTCCTACTCGTCCGATTAGATCCCATGGCCCCGATGTAAAACGCTGGGGTGCGAACTGCCTCTAACATGGTGAGATCATCCAGGCGTGGATCATGAGTAAGAGCGACTACTGCGGTAGCAACGTGGCAACCCCCATTGGCGATGAAAACTGCTGGCATGACCTGGTGCACCTCTACGCCTGGCATTGTGAAACCCTCCAGTATCTCCTCTCGCGGCTCGCATAGAATCACTTCATAGCCGAGCGCCAATGCAAAGCTCGCACAGAACTCCGCGACGGGTGAAAGACCCGCCAGTAGGAGCCGCTGCACAGCGCCGACACGGATATGAACATGCTCCACCCCGACTTCAATTGGCGGGGCATCCATACATCCTTCGCGGGTGGAACGAAGACCTGTTTCCAACAACACCTGCCGAGTGATGAGGTGACGCCCTACAAGCGCGGACTCAATGGCTTGAAGGTGCTCATCAGTGTCGCCGCATGGCTCAAGATACTCGACCAGCACATCCAGAACGCCGCCGCAGGGCAAAGCCAAGGTGGGGGCCAAGCCCCCATCCCCATAACGGATGATCTGGCTCACTGGAGGAAAGTAATTACTCGCCACGCGTTCCAGAAAATCATCCTCGACACAGCCCCCGGAGAGAGACCCACGGTGCTGGCCAGTGCTCAAGCATACAAGCATAGCCCCTGGGCCTCTGGGCGCAGAACCGTAGGTGGAAAGCACCGTACTAAACCAAACCGGTCTCCCCTCCGCGAGCCAGGCTCGGGCCTGCTGAATGACTTGAAGGTCTAACTGCTTCATGTCAGCCCCTCAAACCGTCATTAACTTTTCCTTGGTGATAGGTAAGCTACGAATTCGTTTTCCGGTAGCGTGGTAAACAGCATTCGCCACTGCTGCCGCAAGGCCCGTTACGCCGATCTCACCAATCCCCCGAGCCCCAAACTCACTCAGGTTGTAGTCGGGATAGTCCAGCAGCGTGACCTCAATGTCTGGCAGGTCACCGTGCACAGGCACCACGTACTCCGCGTAGTTGTTGTTGACTGGTAATCCCGTGTGAGGGTCGTTTTCTGAAGCCTCAAAGAGCGCCATCCCCAGCCCCATGATGATGGCTCCCTCCACCTGGTTCCTTGCGGCCAGCGGATTGACGACTTTACCGACATCAATAGCACTGACAACTCGAGTCACCCGTAACCTGGATATACCCGGATCCCAACGCACTTCAACGAAGTGGGCCCCAAAAGAGCGATATGAGAAATCGCCACCTTTGGCGCCGCTCTGATAGCTACCCTCGGCACGACCAATACGCTGATGACGTAACACATCGGCAAAGCTAACGCGCTTATCGCCATTTACTAGGCTGCCCTCCTCAACTTTAAGAACCTCAGCATCAGCACCGGCCAACAGCCCCCCCTCCATCACTGCATACTGACGCAACTTAGTCAGTGCTGCTCGTGTCGCTCCAGCGATTGCAGGAAGGATGCTGGCAGTGGCCCAGGAACCACCGGCCAAAGCTCCAGGAGGGAACGTCGAGCTACCCAACTCGACTTCAATGCGGTCGAAAGATAAACCAGTAAGCTGAGCAACGGTTTGGGCCACCACCGTATACGTACCAGTACCGATGTCTTGTTGCCCGCATTGAACCAACGCACTGCCATCAGAGCGGATGATTACGCGAGCGTCTGTAGGTACTTGAAAGGCCTCCCAGTTGCAGGCGCCCATTCCATAGCCGATCAGCTCATCACCATCACGCATGGCCCCGATAGCTGAATTGCGCGAGTGCCATCCAAAGCGCTCAGCTGCGATATCAATGGCTTCGGGTAGATGGTTGCTTGACCACTCAAGGTTCAAGCTTTCATCACGTGCTGCCAGATTCATCTTGCGAAACGCTAATGGGTCGACGCCCCGCAAAAGAGCCAGTTCGTCGATAGCAGACTCAAGCGCGAAGAGACCAGGTGCGGCACCAGGCGCTCGCATCGATGTCGGCGTACCACGATTGAGCGGACTGTTCTTGTGATTGACCAGGACGTTGGCGCATGAATAGAGACTGCGAGTAACCCCGCCACAGGCCTCAGTGTAAGCGTCCGTCGTAGAGGTACTATTGAAGGACTCGTGACGAATTGAGACGAGCTTCCCACTACCATCGGTAGCCAATCGGACACGTTGAATCGTCTCAGGGCGGTGACCGGTAGTGGTGAACATCTGAGCTCGAGGCAACATCAACTGCACCGGGCGCTTAACAACTTGAGCAGCAGCGCAAGCCGCTATCGAATGCGGCCAGGGCCAGAGTTTGCTGCCAAAGCCTGAACCAATAAAAGGCGCATGCACCTCGACCCGGTCAGGCGGTAAATTAAAGACGTTGGCTAGCACATTGCGATGATTTACCACCCCTTGAGTGCCCTCGTAAACATACAACTTCCCATCACGCCAGAAAGCTGTGGTGGCGTGCATTTCCATGGGACTATGAGTCTCAACAGGCGTGGTGTAGGTTTGGTCAAAACGTGTTACTGCCGTTTCCCATGCCGCATCCGGATTTCCACGGCTGTGGCCGCGACCTCCTTCACGAGCTCCTTTCTGTTTGAGAGCATCCGATAGGCTTGTGATAGCCGGAGCCTGTTCATAGGTAACATTAACCCTCAGAGCTGCCGCACGAGCCTGCTCAAAGGTATTAGCCACTACCAAGGCAACGAACTGCCCAGGATAAGAGACCTTGTCATCCTCAAAAGGCAAGCGACGCTCGTCGACCTTTGCAGCATTGAGGATGTCATTGAAAGTCATCGGAACATTGGGAGTACGGTGTAGCGTGGGGAAATTACCATGATGCAGGACGGCGACTACGCCGGGCATAGCCCGAGCTTGCTGATCGTCGATAGTCACGATGCGACCGCTCGCTATCGTACTGTACACACCGTAGGCGTAGGCCAGATTAGGCATTGGGTGGTCAGCCGCATAACGGGCAGCGCCTGTAACCTTTTGCCGACCATCAATGCGTTTAGAAGGCGTGCCGATAATGGATTGGCTCATAACGTCAGGGCTCCTATGCAGTCAGATCACGAAGGTTACGAGTCACGACCTGCTGGCCGAGCGGGATCTTGAAAGCATTGTGTTCGTAGGTTTTAGCTCCGTGCATTGCCTGCGCCCCTACAAGGGTGAACAAGCCCAAGTCAGCTTTCTGACCTATCAATACCCGCTCTGCCTCAAGGGCACGCCAGGGCTTTGTACCAACACCACCCAGGGCAATTCGTGCATCCGTGATGAGCTGCCCATCCATCACCAAGATGACAGCACTTGATGCAAGTGCAAACTGATAGGAATTCCGGTCACGCAGCTTAAGGTAGGCGGAGCGACTGTCCTTTATAGGCGCATCCAAAGTCACATGGGTGATGAGTTCGTGAGGTAGAAGCGCGTGTTCAAGCCAAGGCGTAGTGCCAGGCAGCAGGTGGAAGTCGGCGAACGGGATTTCTCGGACGCCGTTGGGCCCTTGCACTGTGACCTGCGCACCAATGGCGACCATGGCTACGCACATGTCGGAGGGGTGCGTGGCGATACATTGATCGCTTGTACCAAGCACCGCATGAACGCTACGGTTGTGGCCACCGATAGCCGAACAACCTGAGCCTGGCTGACGTTTGTTGCAGGGAGAAACCCCATCACGGAAGTAATTGCAGCGCACTCGCTGCATCACGTTGCCTGCCGTGGTTGCCTTGTTTCGCAGTTGGGTCGATGCACCTGCCAGGATGGCTTGGGAAAGTACAGCGTACTGCTCTTGAATCAGAGGATCACTTGCCAAAGCCGTGTTGGTGACCAAGGCGCCGATACGAACGCGCCCATCAGCAAGCCTCTCAATCTGCTTGAGCGAAAGATGGTTGATATCAACCAAGCGCTCAGGCTGCATTACATCCAGTTTGACCAGATCCAGGAGCGTGGTGCCGCCTGCCAGATAAAACGACTGCCCAGGGGCAGCGTGGGTATTTACGGCTTGGGCAGTCGACTGGGTGCGGGAATAATCGAAAGTTCGCATTAGACTTTCCCTTCCATTTTTCCGCGAGCAGATTGAATCGCCGCCAAGATATTTTTGTAGGCGCCGCACCGACAAATATTGCCGCTCATGGCTTCCTTCACGCTGGCATCATCAGTACCGATAGTAGGATCCTTGAGAATCGCCACCGCACTCATAATTTGTCCCGATGTGCAGTAGCCACACTGGTACGCGTCATGCTCCCAGAAGGCTTCCTGCACGGGGTGAAGTACGTCTCCCTGAGCCAGTCCTTCAATGGTCGTGATCTTGTCGCTGTCATGCTGCAGCGCAATCGAGAGGCACGAGTTGATTGCCACTCCATTGACCATGACAGTGCATGCGCCGCACTGGCCATGGTCACAACCTTTCTTGGTACCGGTGAGCTGGAGACGATCACGTAGCACGTCCAGCAGGATGGCGTTCGCAGGGACGTTGAGCTTGTGGAGCTGGCCGTTCACTGTCAGTTGAACACGCTGTTCACCAACCTTGGGCGCTTGCTCATCATCAACGATGGGAGCTGGCTGTGACGCAATTACACTCTCAGGTATCCAGGTTGATACCGTGGCGGCAGCGATGCCAGAGACGCCGAACTTTAAAAAATTACGCCGTGATGGAGCGACGCCTGTTACCACTTCTCTATCGGATTTATCTGAGCTTTTGGTATCGGTCATCAGGATTTACCTTTGAGCGTGCGTCGAAACGGTCATCACGACGCCAAGAGAGTCATGGGGCTCTGGCATAGTCTTCGTTGGACACATGCTCCAGCCATTGAACAGCGCTGCCGTCTTGCAACTCGGCAATTGCGACGTGGCTCATGCCTGTCGTGGCTGTCGCCCCATGCCAATGCTTGACGCGGGGCGGGATCCACACCGTATCGCCGGGGCGTATAACCTGAATCGCATGACCCTGTTGTTGCACGAGGCCAACGCCGCTAGTGACAATCAATGTCTGCCCCAATGGGTGGGTATGCCAAGCGGTTCGGGCTCCTGGTTCGAATGTCACGGTTCCCCCACTGACCCGTGCGCCGCCGGCCCCTTGAAATCGGCCATCAAGACGAGCGCTACCAGTGAAAGAATCGGGAGAGCCTGCTGTGGATGGCTGTGCGCCTGCAGGGGAGACCGTAACAACCGGTAGCTCATCAGCACTGGCATTAATCGCAAGAAGCATTAGTAATGCATGAGCCAACGGGAAACGAGAAGCGAGTTTGAGCCTGCTGGATGCGCATGGTCGTGTGTAGGAAATGGTTTCAAGCATAGGGAGTCCTCAAAGGAAGATGGCCTATTGAATTGAATCACCATAGACAGACTCTTAAATGTAGCGGTAACCACTTCAAGTGATTAGTAGCTAGAATCCACATAACCTCATGAACTGGTCTCATCAATGCTCCGGGAAAATGCCAACGACCTGCTGGCCTTTCTAGCAGTTGCTAGAGAGCGCAGCTTTACCAAAGCTGCTGCGAAACTTGGTGTCTCACAATCTGCTCTAAGCCACACAATTCGTGGTCTAGAGGCGCGGTTAGGACTGCGCCTGCTGACTCGCACAACCCGCAGTGTTTCTCCTACGGAAGCAGGTGAGCGCTTGATGGAGCGCGTTGGGCCACGCTTCGATGAGATTGAGCATGAGCTCGCTCAGCTGAGTGATCTGCGTGACAAGCCGGCAGGAACCATCCGAATCAACGCCATGGATTTCTCACTGGATCTGATCCTGCGACCGGCCTTGAAACGGTTTCTGCCAAACTACCCTGACATTTCCGTGGAGGTGTGCTGCGACTACAGCTTCGTAGATATTGCCGCCCATGGATTTGATGCTGGAGTACGTTTGGGTGAGGATGTGGCTGACGGGATGATCGCGACACGCATCGGCCCGGATACCTGCATGTCGGTGGTGGGCTCACCGGCATACTTCACGGATTGTCCAATTCCTCAAACACCACGCGATTTGGTACACCATAAATGTAACAACTTGCGTCTACCAATGAATGGCGGCTTATATGCCTGGGAATTCCAAAAAGGCCAAGAGTCGATGAATGTCCGGGTGTCGGGGCAGATCACCTATAACGGTGTTTACCAACTGGTAGAAGCAGCACTTGATGGATTTGGGTTGAGCTACGTCCCAGCCGAACTCGCTGCCCCTCACATTGCAGAGGGCCGGTTGATTCACGTTCTTGAAGACTGGAGCCCAAGCTACCCTGGTTTTCATCTGTACTATCCAAGCCGACGCCAGGCCTCCCCTGCCTTCGCCTTGCTGCTAGAAGAGCTCCGGTACCGAGTCTAGGAACTAATGAGTGACGCTCATAAGGCCTATCAAGGTCTTCGTACTAATCGTCTGTTGCGATACACCCTATGATCGACGATCCGAATTCGCGGGCTCGTTTATAGGAAGTGTTGTTCCTGACTGCTGCGTGTAGTCAGAGCAGTGCCAAGAATTAGTACGCACCTGGTTTTACGGAGCCGGTGCAACTGAGTGTGAGTGTGCAGTGACCCCATCTGACAACAAGGCAAATAATACCCGCTTCGCCTGCGTGGGATGCGGCGCTTGTTGCCGTGGCCGCTTTGTACCTCTGACCCTAAGCGAAACGCTTTCATGGCTCCGCCGTGGACATTCCGTTGCCGTATTGCTGGAGGCGTTCGATCAGTCAGCCTGGCCCTGCGGGGCACCTGTATTTGACTACCACAAATTGCGGTCAGCTACTGTGCAATGTGGGGCGGGCGCGTTGCAAGTAATAGCAATCTTCGCGGGCAACGTGATTCCTCAATGTCCCAACCTCGGGGCTGACGATCTATGCTCGATCTATTCCGAACGGCCTCTGGTCTGCCGCATCTACCCCATGGAGATCAATCCGTTCATTCCACTCTCACCGCTTTCAAAAGACTGCCCACCTGAGAGCTGGGATCAAGGAAGTCTGCTGGGATCTGACCGGGAACTGACGAATCAGATTTTGCAGTCACGCCAGGCGGATCGAGACGATGCCCAGCGCAAGGCTGAGATATGCGAAGCACTGGGATTGACAGTGGCGGCATGGAAAGGAAACGGCTTCACCATCTACATGCCCAAAGCTGAGACTATGTTGGCCGCCATCGAGAGCCTTGATGAGCATTACTCAACAGAGCCATCCTGGCGAATCAAAGCAGAGGATGTCGAGTTGCAAGAAGCGCTCGAGCATCGCTCATTTACTTTGGAGAAGGCCAACAGCGCCGATTTTATATTCCATCAGCTATAGATGCCCAGCGCCGGCCTTCCGGCTAATGGCCGGTTACAGGCCCAAAAGGTCGCGTAACTCCGCTTCAGAGGTGTTGGCACGAAATCCAGGCCCACCTCGCTGGAAGGCAACTGCTTGAGCCAAGCCTCCTACTACTACGGGTGCGCACCCAGCATCGCGAACCAGCTGTGTGACCACCTGCAGGGCGCTCGCATCATCACCTGCAACTGGAACACCAAGTGTTGGCCCTCTCCCTTCGAATGAGGCCTCTACAGAACTTGCATCCACTGCACTGAAGGCTCGAACAACGCTAGCGCTGGGGAAATATTTCGCAGTGGTGATCGCCACTCCATTTTCCATTGCCTCCTTGGCTATTTCGCTACGGCTCGATGCCGACGGATTACAGGCATCCAGCAAGATCTTGCCCTGGACTTGCCCGAGCAAGCTTTCGGCCAAATCTGGTATGGCCTCGTAGGGTACAGCTAACAACAGAATATCTCCGAATTCGGCAGCTCTCTTCGGCGTACCAAACGAGGCAAGTGGGCCTAGTGGCTTCACCCACGATTCCAATTCTTCAGGATGGCGGGTGGAGAAAAACACTTCATGCCCTGCCTTCACCCAGCATCTGCCCACCGTTCCACCCAACCAACCAGCACCAATCACACCGATCCGCATTGGTTTCGAAGCAGCCCCACCGCCCGAGCCGCCGCTACTTCCGAATCCAAGACTTGGTACCGCCGCAAACACCGTCATAGCCATCAATGCTGCCCGCCTTGTCAGAGCCATAACCTTCCCTTCGTCGTAGAAAAACGGATGTAAAGTGGAGATCCATCCTGCATCGCTGGATCACACGGTTGTTAAATTACTTACTGGCCTGAGAGTCCACCTGGGCTATGCGTACCTGGTCACCCGTGCTCAGGCCATCTGGGGGATTCGCAATGACTTGGTCAGCCAAACTAACCCCATCAGCAAACTCCACGTAGGTGCCGTGGTCGCGGTTCACTGAAACCTTCTTCAATTGCACGACTCCATCCCCGTCGACTGTTGCTACCTGCATTCCGCTCTTACCTACGATCAAAGCGCTCGGTGGCAAGCTAACGGTAGAAGGTGCAAGGCTGCCTTCGAACTGAACAGTCGCGAAGGAGCCTGGCAGCAAATGACCTTCAGAGTTGTTCACACTTAGCTGTACCAGCATGGCGCCTGTTCCTGCATCAACCGCCCTGGACAAGGACTGCACAGTCGCATCGAATGTCTTTCCGGGTTGCTCAGGCACTCGAAGCTTGGCATGAGCTCCAGCTTGTACCCAGGCAAGCTGACGCTGGGGAACGCTCACGTAGACACGAAGCCGGCTGATGTCAGAAACCACGAACAGCTCGCTACCCGCTGTCATGCCAACATTGATCAACGCACCCACATCCGTATTGCGCGCAGTCACCACGCCATCGAACGGAGCGATGATCCGCGTATAGCCCTGGAGGGCCTGGAGCCGATCCACGTTGGCCTGAGATTCGTTGACTTGAGATCGCTTAGTTGCCAAATCACCCAGGCGCTCCTCGACCTCCTGACGTGAAACTGCCTGGCTTTCGCTGAGTTCCTGCCAGCGTTTTGCGGTGGAGCTGGCCAAAGTCATTTCACTTCGAGCAGTTGCGAGCTGGGCTCGAGCCTGACGCAGTTGCTGATCAAGATCAGGCGCATCAATCTCTCCTAAGAGCTCTCCCGCCTTGACGGATGATCCAATGTCCTTGTTCCAGCGTTTCAGGTAGCCACTCACTCGTGCATAAAGCGGTGCACGTGACCAAGCTTCGATTCGCCCTGGAAGCTGAAGAGTGGCAGGCGTCACCACGCTGGGTGCGATAAGAGCAACAGTCGCAATCCGTTTACGCTCAGACTCTTGACCAAGCTTTTCAGCCTGGGCATGGCGACCAATGAGCCCAAAAACGACGATAGGCCCGACAGTCGCGACCACACCCAAAATGAACAGGGTGCGGCCAAATCCACTGGTATTTGCAGGCGCTTTAGCAGTCATATCAAATCGCTCCAGGAACGAGGTTCTGCTGGGATGCAGTACGGAAATCGTGGCGGTGAACCAGGCTGAACAGCACAGGCACGAATAACAGGGTCGCAACAGTCGCAAACAACAACCCGCCGATCACGGCGCGACCAAGGGGGGCGTTTTGCTCACCGCCCTCCCCCATGCCTAGCGCCATGGGAAGCATGCCTAAGATCATTGCCAAAGCAGTCATCAGCACGGGCCGGAGACGGGCTATGCCTGCCTCCAACGCGGCAGCCGTTGCGTCTTTCAATTCCTCCAATCGCTCACGAGCAAAACTGATTACCAGCACACTGTTCGCCGTAGCAACGCCCATGCACATGATCGCGCCAGTGAGCGCTGGGACAGAAAGCGTGGTTCCTGTCGCGAAGAGCATCCAAACAATTCCTGCGAGTGCCGCAGTCAATCCTGAAACGATCACCGCTGGGTCGAGCCAAGACTGGAAGTTGATAACGATCAGCAGATAAATGAGTACGACAGCACCAAGCAGACCAAACAGCAGCCCGGAGAAAGCTCGATCCATGGTCTGCACCTGCCCCATCAAATTGACGGTGCTTCCGCGAGGCACTTCCCCAGACATCTCTGAAATGATCCTGCGAATGTCCTTGGCAACCGCTCCGAGGTCGCGATCCTGGGTCGCCGCGTGGATCTGCACCATGGGCTGCACGTTGTACTGGCTAACCATCCCGCTACCGGTTGTTCGCTCAAAGTCCGCCACAGCACCCAAGGTGGTGATATTCGCAGAGCTTCCATTTCCGACCGGCAGATTTGCAAGCGCAGATAACGAGTCCAATCTTGGCTGAGGGGTTTGAAGCACAATTGGATAGCTCACACCATTTGCTGGATTCAACCAGTAGGTAGGTGCCACCTGACTACTGCCGGCCAGGTTTACCACTAAGCTGTTTGTAACGTCACGGGTGGTCAGATCGAGCAATTGAGCTTGAGTACGATCCAGATCGACATTGAAGACAGGCGCTTTGTTGGACTGCAGGATTCTCGCATCAGCCAAACCGGGCACCGTCCGAATTCTCTTCAGCAATTGCTGGGCATACTCGAAATTCGCATCCACATTGTTACCCCGTATTTGGATGTCGATTGGAGCAGGGGCACCAAAGTTTAGGATCTGGCTGACGATGTCCGCTGGAGGGAACGAGAAAGTGCTGTCCGGGAACCGTTCAGGCAAAACCTCCCTGAGCTTTCTCACGTAGTCCTCTGTTGGCTGATGGCCAGGACGCAAAGCAATCTGGAAGTCGCCGTCCTGAGAGCCCATAACGCCCGTGTTGTTGTACGTCAGGTTGATGTTGCTGGGCGGCAGACCAATGTTGTCCACCAAGGTCGTAATTTCTTCAGCTGGAATGACGCTGCGAATAGCCTCTTCGATCTCGGCAAAACGGGATGCGGTTTCCTCTACTCGGGTACCTACCGGCACCCTGACGTGCATCAACACTTGGCCAGAGTCCACAGATGGAAAGAAGTTGCTGCCAATGAAGGGGACTAATCCGAACGACAACGTGACGACTGCCATGAAGCCCAGAAGGAATGCCTTACGCCGACGCAGAGCAGCTTCAAGCACGCCTTGATAGCGCTGACGAAGCCGGTCAAACCGGACTTCGAAGCCCCTCTGGAATTGAACTAATGGATTGCGCGACGGGCTTTGTGGTTCACCGTGTGCCTGGTGTGGTTTGAGTAGGTACTTGGCCATCGTCGGAACGAGCGTCCGAGACAGAATGAAAGAGCAGATCATGGCAAAAATTACGGCCTCTGCCATCGGTACAAACAGGTACCGTGATACCCCCTCTAAAAAGAACATTGGGACGAAGGCAATACAGATACAAAGGAGTGAGACAAAAGCGGGAGTGACGATTTGACGAGCACCATCAAGGATCGAAGTCTCGACATCCTTACCCTGCTCGAGATGCCAGTTCACGTTCTCGATGGTAACCGTTGCGTCGTCCACCAGAATACCGATGGCCAACGCCAAGCCGCCCAAGGTCATCAAGTTGAGTGTCTCGCCTAAAGCAGCGAGGATGGTGAGCGATCCCAATATGGCCAGAGGAATCGATACCGCGATAATTACAGTGGAACGCCAGCTCCCGAGGAACAGCAGAATCATCACACTGGTGAGTGCTGCCGCAATAGCGCCCTCTAGCACGACCCCTTTGATTGCTGCGCGCACGAACAGGGACTGATCATTGATAGGCTGAACATTCAACGCCTCTGGCCAACCTGGCTTGAGGGTTTCAATCTGCTGGCGTATGCCGTCAACAATGGCCAAGGTTGAAGCTGAGCCATTCTTGAGCACCGACATCAGCACCGAACGACTTCCGTCGACGTGCACGATGTTGGTCTGCGGTGCATTACCATCGTGCACATCAGCAACATCACGCAGGTAAATAGTGCTGCCGTCGACGACCTTCACTGGCAACATCCCTAGCTCCTCGATGGCAGAGGGCGCACCGTTGAGCTGCATCGTGTATTCCAGCTCGCCGATTTTCTGAGTGCCAATCGGAACCAGAATGTTGTGGGCGGCGAGAGCGGCGGAGACGTCCTGTGCTGACAACCCTCGCGCCTGGAGCGCTTCTGGGTTGACGTCGATCTGCACCTGGCGCTGCTTGCCACCGTATGGCAGGGGCATGACCACACCGGGCACTGTGATCAACGGGGTGCGGACGGTGTTCATGCCAAGATCGAAAAGCTGCTGCTCCGATAGGCCCTCACCTGAAAGTGCCAGTTGAAGGATCGGCACAGTAGCGGCGTTGTAGTTGAGGATTACTGGAGGCTGGATACCAGCCGGCATCTGTCTAAGCGCGACCTGCGATGCAGCAGTAATCTGGGCATTCGCTACCGCAATGTCGACCCCTGGTTGGAAGAAAATCTTGACGACGCCAACACCTGGATAGGTGTTGGACTCAATATGCTCGACATCATTGACCGACGCCGTGAGTAAGCGCTGAAAGACGGTTGAGATACGCCCGGCCATTTGATCAGGGGGCAAACCAGTATATTGCCACGCTACGGCAATTACAGGGATTCGAATCTCCGGAAAGATATCCGTTGGCGTTCGTGAAGCCGTTATAGGGCCGATAATGAGTACCAGCAACGCCATCACGACAAAGGTATAGGGGCGACGCAAGGCCACCATCACGGTACGTATCAGCACTGACGGCTCCGATTTCTTATTGAGCTAAAGTTGAAGTCGTATCAGCTGCTTGGCTGACAATGCCCTAAGGCCCGTTGGATATGCCTGAACGCCGGGGTGAGTTCGTCCGCAATGGATTGGGCTCGCCTCGTGGGGACGAGGGTATTGTGCTCTCGAACGAACAGCGGATCTCCGAAGTAGAGCCGCAACTTCGCTAAGGTATTACTCACCGCTGGCTGAGTGATCTTAAGCCGTTCAGCTGCACGGCTCACACTGTGTTCGTGACAAACCAACCAAAAAGCCAGGAGACTGTTAAGGTCTATGTCATGTAGCAAATCGGCATCAACGACCATGAGCTTTGGCCATCGGAATGAAACTCCCGAAGGTGAGAGTGGCTCCGTTCTGAATCAGGTCATCGAGAAGCTCGGCCATTGCCTCGCCGTCAAATGAGCTCTCCATCAATGCTTTACTTTCCCAATAGCCGTTGAGCCACCAGCGATGCTCGTCTTGAGAGCTCCGGGCGAGCACATAGTCATGGCAACCAGGATATGCCTGGAGACGCAGGACATGCTCTTGAGCGTACTCAGCAAAAACGTCACTACGGGATTCTGGCAACTGGATTTCGATGGTGTTGACGCATTCGATGGTCATAGTTCGACCCCGCTTTGTAAGATAGCGCGAATCTAGCCTTGGACTAGAGGAGCGACTACCACGCGAAAACGAAATATGCTTATGAGGCTGGTTCATCAATAGCGCAAAACCAGCGAGTTTCGTGGCCTGCAGCTACGTCAGCAGAGGGGTGGGATACAATTTGAAAAGATTGGCTGTTTTGAGCAAGCACGTCAAGGGGCGCGCAACGAAGCGATTGGCCTAAAAATGAACGCGCCTCTCAACTGGGTCATAACACGACACGCGGGCCTCAAACTGCGCCCGCGTGAGATCAATTACAAGAAGTTATTTTTCAGACATCGACAGTAGTCCATCGTCCAGCCGGCCACCTTGTATGTGAATAGATGCCAGCTGCGTATCGATTTCACGCAAGTCGGAGTCGGTCAGTTCCAGGTCGACTGAAAGGATGTTTTCGTTCAAGTATTCAATCTTGTCCATACCAGGAATTGGCACAATCCAAGGTTTCTGGGCGAGGAGCCACGCCAACGCGATCTGTACCGGGCTGGCACCCTTCCGCGCAGCAACGGCTCGAAGCATCTCAACCACAGGCATGTTAGCTCGGATGGCCTCTCGGGTGAAACGAGGGAAGCCAGCTCGAAGATCCGTAGAGCTATCAAATTTCGTGTCAGCAGTAATGGTACCTGTTAGAAATCCAGTACCAAGAGGGCCCCATGGTACGAAGCCAATTCCCAGCTCCTCGCAAACCGGGATCACCTCCTCCTCCGGCTCACGCGTCCAGATCGAATACTGATTCTGAACAGCGGCCACAGGATGAACTGCATGCGCTCTTCGGATGGTAGATGCCCCAACCTCCGAGAGACCATAGTGAAGCACTTTGCCTTCGCTGATGAGGTCTTTCAACGTCCCAACGACATCTTCAATCGGAACGTTAGGGTCTACGCGATGCTGGTAGAAAAGATCGATATAGTCGGTTTTCAGACTGATCAGCGAGGCTTCGGCCACAGCGCGAATGGTTTCCGGACGGCTGTCGGCACCCACAATCCCACCGTTCTCCAGCTTGAACCCAAATTTGGTTGCTATGATCGCTCGTTCCCGCCGCCCGACCAGAGCTTCACCAAGAAGCCGCTCATTGGTATATGGCCCATATGCTTGAGCGGTGTCGAAAAAGTTGATCCCTTGATCCTGAGCGGCATGGATCACCCGGACTCCATCGTCCTGGCTAACTGCCTCGCCGGTGCCGAAGCTCAGATTCATGACACCCATACCCAGTGCAGAAACCTCAAGGCCACTGTTACCCAATTTGCGCATTTTCATGCCATCACCCTCTGTCGTCGGCGGTAAACTTGATGAGTTGAGTGTGGCTCCCGAGGCGTTATCGCTCTACCCGAGCCTTGCCCGACCTATCGTGATTTTGCTTTTATCTTTTGACAGCATTTCCTAACCCGAGTGATGGTCATGAATACCAAACCTGTCCCTGAGATGACCTCGGCTAACCGCCTCGACAGCTATCCGGCAGGCACGAAGATCAGCTCGACTCAGGGTACAGCGTGGCATGACGTACAGATGTCCAAGTTCGCTCTGACTACTGTGTCGGAAACCTTCACCATGCCAGCGGTCATTGAGCCCCTGATCGTCTGGGTGACATCAGGGATTGCAGATACCTGCGAACGAGCCGAGAACGGAGAATGGGCCAGCACTCGAATCAGCGAAGGGTCACTGTTCATTACTGCAGGAGGTGCCCCTTACGAGTTCAGTTGGACACGGTTGAGCGCCGAGCCTGTCGAGGTGGTGATGGTGCTACTGGACTTGGCTCTTTTTGAGGAGGTACTGCAGTCGGTTTTTGGCGAAAGGGCCCACGAGGCAATGCTTCAGGATGTATCCGGCGTGGCCGATGAGGCTCTAGTGTCACTCCTGAAGCTGCTACGAGCAGAATCAGAACGCTCGGACGCAAATCGACTGCTCACTCGTGGAGTCGCCCAAGCCATATGCGTCCACCTCGCTCGCCAGTATGTAGAAGTAGATGCAGGGGCTCACAAATCAGCCCCCGCGCTACCCCTTCACAAATTACGTCGCATCACGGCCTGGATGACCGACAACCTAGCCGAACCGTTCAGTCTGGGGGCCCTAGCTCAACAGGCAGGCATGAGCGAGTATCACTTCAATCGACTCTTCAAACGAGCCATCGGACTAGCCCCCTCGCAGTACCAGATAAAGCTCCGCCTGGACGAAGCAAAACGAATGCTACGAGAAACAAACAAAAGCATCGTTGCCATTTCTAATGAGATCGGCTACGCAAACCCTAGCCACTTTTCACATCTGTTCCGCAAAGAATCCGGGCTTTCACCTACCGACTACAGGCGTCAACGCTGAAGGCGATTGGTTCGGCCACAGCAGCCAGCTAATGCTGAGGGAAAAATTTCTGAGCTACATTTGATGACTCAAGTGAATTCCCTTTGGCCTGAGCAGGATTTGAGTTTGAGCATAATGGGCTTGCAGGAGCAGCCAGAAGAAGACACCGTTTGGTCAGCGCTGAGTCAGCATGGCTACTTTTTTCTCAAAAAATGGCAGCCTGAAGCTTCGACTCTTGAGCTGGCATGCCGCATCGGTGCAGTAGTCGACCTGGAGAATATCGCCGACGCTTACAAGCTCGGCAACCTCCAGGCGCTAAAGCCGCGTGAACGTGCCGAGTCCAATCCTCACAGTTACAGTGCTGTGTACGGACTGGACGAATTTCCCCTCCACACGGACTACGCTCACTGGGGAACCCCTCCTCGCTTCCTCATGCTTCGTTGCCGAGCTGGACACCCTTCGGTCACCACCTATCTATTGCCATGGTCATGCATTGCAGACCATGCCAGTCACCTCATTGCCCGGGCAATCGTTGCACCTCGTCGAAAGCATCCAGCACAGGTGATTTGCCCCCTTGCTGTCCGATATAGCAAGGGCGGTCAGATTGGGTTCAGATGGGATTCCCTTTTCCTTAAGCCTCTCAATCATGCCGCAGAAGCTTTGGCTGAGGTTGTACAGACCAGATGCAAGGTCGATAGCATCGAAATCGCTCTGAGTGATCCAGGGGACAGCTTGATCATCGACAACTGGCACATGCTGCATGGGCGCTCTAAGGTGCCGGAGGAAGCACTAAACCGCCACATTGAACGTATCTACCTGTCCAGCTTACGGGGAATGAAATGACGGCGCCTGTAGAATCGCCATGGTCTAAGGAATCTCTGATCGTTAAAGCGCAGCTATATGCTGAAGAGATGGGGCGGTTTCCAGCAGACGACTGGAGGTTTGGTCTGTTCTCCTCACTGAGCCTTGAGTTTCTCGCCCGGGCAGCACTGTCCAACGTCTCCCCGGTACTTCTCGCCGACCAACAGAGCTGGCGAAACATCATGTTCGCCCTGGGCGGAGAGCCAACGAGCAAAAAGTTCTCCGCCACATCGATTGGGACAAAGGAAGTGTTGGTTCGCTTGAAGGAACTCGTGCCCCCCTTTACTGAGGAAATCGCCGGGTTCTGTTCCAAGCACGTGGAACGACGAAACATCGAGCTCCACACCGGGGAAGCCGCTTTCTTGGAGGCGGCTACATCCGAGTGGCTTCCTCGGTTCTATCGCGCCTGCAGTGTCCTCCTCCAATCCATGGGACGTCCCTTGCAAGATCTGGTGCCCGACGCGGTCAGGGCACAAGAGATGATCGCATCCTTGGAGGACGCAGCAGCAAGGGCGGTGGAGCAGGATATAAAGGCTCATGCCAAGGTATGGAGCAATACCACCGAAAAAGAGCGCAAAAACCTAACTGCACAGGCTAAGACATGGGCTGCCAGACAGTCCGGACACAGGCAGGACTGCCCGGCCTGTCACTCGCCAGGCCTATTGAATGGAGACCCAATTGGAACGGTCGACACGTCAATCGGGGACGACGAGGTGATTCAGCGTCAGAGCATGCTGCCCTCCACGTTCGAGTGCGTGGCTTGTAGGCTGAAAGTCAGCGGATTCTCAAAGCTGTCGGCATGTGGAATGGGCAACGTTTTCACCGAGACCTCAACCTACACGGCTGCTGAATATTTCAACCTCTACACAGAGGACGATCTGGAGGACGCTAGGCGTGAGGGCCATGACTATGAGATGGACAACAACGAGTGAGGCCTCTGATGAAGCTGCAGGGCAATGGGTGCATTCAGGAAGAAAGTCTTGGGGTGCTGCTGCGTCACGCTGCCCATCCCGGCGCCCCCTTAGCTGCTGAGTCTATGCAGATCATGAGCTCCGAATGTCATGAAGGCCTCACCCAGAAGCCAGAAGCCAAATGTATCCACACTGAAGCTCACGTCAGACTGTCCAGTGCCTTCGATCCCGAACGTGTTGAGCAGCTGACGACCTTCTGTCGGCAAAAAATTCCTGAATACGTGATGCGATTCGGTTACAGATCCGGAAATCAATGCCGACAACCTGTACGTTGGGGCCCGCCGGGCTTGCGAACGCTAAAGCCTGTGCTTCACTCACCTCGTGAATCATTTGGATCAAACCTTCAGCTCGATTGCGATGTCGTAACGATGAAATCTATTGCATTCGTCGAGTGGTTCGTAGGAAAGTGAATTCTGGTGATGAGTTTTTGATCAATCACCAGTAGAATCGCCGGTCGCTTCAGCCTTCTGACACCTGAAGCCACCCCTACCGACCGTTAGATGTGTTCGATGATGCCTTCGAACCTCGCTCCCTGAATGCGAACCTGACGTGCCTTTTGGACGAGATAGCCATGAGCCTGCAAGCATTGATTTCCCTGTCCCGTAGCCCTGACAAGGTTGACGCTGATCGAAATGTCTCTAAGCGCCTGGAGCAATCGCGCCGGCAAATGGAGATCTACGACCGTGAAATCGAGACCCGTATCGCTGCCAAAGCAGTGACTCGCGAGCAGCTGGCGAAGACCTGCAGCCTCTAATCCCTACTTCAAGGAAAGCAGCCGAAAGGCTGCTTTTTTTATGCCTATGACTCCGTATCTCGTATCTCAATTCGCTCAGTCCACCATGACCAACCTGGTGCGCGAATGCTTTGGTTACGATTTTCCGGACATCCTGACGAAACCCCAGGTAGGTTACATCTTCAACTACCTGAATAGGCTCGGCGCGAAAAACGTACTGCTCGAATTCCAGTACGTGGACAAGGATTTCCTGGAAGATTTCTCGCGTTACTACGCCAAGCGCTATGGCAACGATGGCCACAAATGTGCGCGGATGCATTTCTTCGCCTGTCCCCTGGATCACGGGATGGTTTCCGAGATCCTCGCTGGCGGCCCCAATGCGGAGGCCCTGGTCAAAAAGCTGCAAGACAATTATCTGGGCTTCATGGTGATCAAGCCGCTGCCCAAGACCTTCATTGGCAAAACCTGCCTTAAGGTGATGGACGACGAGTCCACTGCGGCCAAGCGCAAACGCCGCCTCAGCCGGCAGTACAAGGTCGACCTTTTTGGGATCAGCCTAAGCGTCGAATCCCTGGCCTTCCAAGAGCAGGACAAGGTCATTGCCGCCTGTGCGACGACAGCCATTTGGTCTGCGTTGCATGCCTTGCAGTGGCACAGCATTCGAAGCGTCCATTCGTGTAGCGAAATCACGATGAACGCACTCAATGACCGCAACGGCTCGTCAAACAGCTTCCCCAACACAGAGCTGAACGCCGAGCAGATGCTCCGTTCCATCGATGCTGAAGGTTTGAGGCATCATCAGGAAAACCTTCGCGGCACCGATGAGAAGCGCTTCTTCGAGACGGTGGTGAGCCATATCGATAGCCAGCTGCCCCTGATTTTCATCGGGGACGTTTACTCGTTGAGCGGGCCAGGCAAGAAAAGGCCAACGCGTGAAGGCAACCATGCCATTTGCATCGTTGGCTACAAACAGGATCACGAAAAGATCCTGTACATCCATGACGACCGGCTCGGCCCCTATGTCAGAGCAAAGCTGATCCCAACTGCTGGCTATTCGATGAAGCGTAAGCCGATGCGGGAGTCTTGGGCATTGGCACTTCAAACGATGAACGAGGATGGCACGTGGAGTGATCCCGTTGAGCTCATCGAGCCAGACGTCCTCATCGTGCCGACAGATAAAAAGGTTCGCCTCCCCTTCTACTTTGCCCTGGAGACCTGCGACCGAATCAAAAAGCAGGTCGCCTTGGATTGGAAAACGTGGTTCCCCAACGAAGAGACCAATGTCGCAGATGGTATCTCCTTCCGTATTCGCCTGAGGGAGATTTCCCACATTCGTCAGGAGGTGAGAGATCAGAACCTAGACTACAGAACCGTAGAGACGCCTCCAGCGGACGAGGATGCTACATCTGAATCGCCTGAACCGTTGACTAGCCCAGAACCAGTTGAGTCAGGCCCAGCGACTCCTCAAGGAACCTCCGAGCCAAATTCCGTAAACTGCGATGATGTGTCGGAGCCAAAAGCTGAGCCTCAAGCAGAGGAAGACGAGCTCGACGCTCCACTCACACCGTCTGATGAACAAACTGAACTGTGGCAAAAGGAAAAGGTTAAATTCCTGACAAAGGGCTTCGCTAGGTTCCAGTGGGAAGCCCAATTCCTGTTCAATGGCTTGCCAATCTTCAAGATTTTCATCGACGCGACTGACGTCCCCCAAGGTGACGCGGTTTCAGCCATATTCACTGATAACCTGATCCTCGGCACAGGCATACTCAGGCTTCTGCGGTGGAACTCAACAGCAGCGAGCTTCAAAGCGAAGGACGGCCAATTCTTCCCGTCATTCATGCGCCGCCTCGTCGAAGTCGACGCGTCTATAGACACCTACCTGGAAGATACCTATGGGGGGCTGAGAGCTCCTCTCTACCTCAAGGCACAAGAGATCCAAGAGCAGGATATTTTCAATAACCCGACGGCAGTCCGACTCTACGATGCCCCACGTATGCCTATCGTAGAGCTGAACGACAAATTCGCCTCTCGCAGAACGACCTACCTCATTTGGGCTGTCGCAAAAGATGGAGCACTGCTCATCGGCAAGGAATTCGAGGTGAAGATCGATGGTCGCCTAGAAAAATGCGGCCACCCCAGCATCACCGCGTTCCAACCTGCTCGGATTGCCGGCGAAATGCACAAGGTCAGTAACGGTGTTTGGCAGATCAACGCCAAATCAGGCCGCTACAGCGGGGACTACCCGAACAGGACGGAGCTGCTCCAGAACGCCCTGTACAAGTTCCAGCAGTTCTTCCCGACCGAAACATTCACCGTTTAGCCTGGACGCATACCTACGGGCGATGCCCCGGAGGCCAGCAAGGGCTGAGAACGCAGCGCCATAGGAGGGTGGGGAGTAATCCTCACCCGTCTCTCACATCCACACCGGCTTACCTCTGGACGGACTGTGACCTCGCTTTAACTGTATATATATACAGATTCTCATCTTAACTTGAAATAGTTCCGCGTATGGCGCAATGCCATCAATCGAGGTAAATTCCAGCTGGGCGCTTGCTGGGCTTGGCAACGCTTTGTGGGAATATCCAAGAGAAGGAACAATGGACAATACAGAGGCTAGCGCAAGCATTGCCGGATATGGATTCCAGTTCGAGCGAGCTCTATACCGAATTTTTCATAGCACACATCGAAAGGCACTATTCGGCATAGAGACAACGGATGACGTCGCAGAGATTATTCCGAAAAAAGGTGGAACGCTTTCCATCCTAGAACAGGACAAGCATACCCGCACCGATAAGAACCCCGTTCAAGACAGCAGTCGGAACTTATGGAACTCTTTAAAGAATTGGCTAAACAAGCTTGATGCTTTGAAGAGTGAACACGCAGAAATAAGATTTCTGCTGATAACCAACGGAACCGTCACAAAGACTGCTCTTGCTTCAAAACTGTCGAATGCAAAAACAGACGAGGAGATTGCTGAAGCCCTCAAGGCCTTGAAGTCCCAGGCCAAAAAGCTCACAAAAGAAGTAAAGGTAATTGGCACAGAGGTCGTGAACTTTGATGAGGCGTCGCTGAAATACGTGATCGCCAACTTTGAATTAGTTGACGAAATGCAGCCCGACGACCTGAAGGAGGCCATCTACACAGCATTGCAGTTGCCGTCTCACCTTGAAAAGCACCAAGATCTGATACTGGACAACTTGACCGGGCGTCTCTTCAATGACTGCCTGGATGTGTGGAGAAAGAAAGAGCCATTCTGGACGACGTCCGACGTTTACTTCACCAGAAAGCAGTTGCTATTCGAATTTTACTCCGCTGATGACTGGTCTGCCCGAAGCCAGGAGAATACGGACTATAAAAAGCTCATGCATGAAAACGAGCATCTCCTGTTGCCTTTCATGGCGCAACTGCGAGAGATAGGAATAATGGATCGAACCATTGAGAAGGAGATCGGCCATTATTGGGCAACCTACTCCGAGCGATCACGCCTCCTAAAACTGGGCAAGGTGCTCAATGAGGATTTCGACTCACTCGAAGAGAAATTCTGCAAGGAATGGGATGGAGTTCGGGAGCACTACTCCAACGAGGAGAGTCTACCATTAGTGGACTTCTCCGCGAAAGACCATAAAAAGGTCTACCTTAGAATCCTCCCGCCCGATAACTGTGAAGTTTCAATGGGCAGATTGAAGGCCAAGCACCCCTACTTCTACCATGGCACTCATCACCACCAAGTCAACGACGATGGCACCAAACACCCGATTCATTGGATGAAACCAGGGGTTACAGATGCCTGAAATGTATATCGACAGGGGAATTATCCATAACAGCTCCCTAGCCTGCTTTCTGCTTTCGCTATTTGCGCAGAAGTATGAGCTGGAGGATTCTGAGTTCCCCTTGGATCTTCTGAAGCTCCAGATGGTTTTACCGTTCGTTTGGAATGATAGCTGTCGCAAGGCGCTTGAAAAGCGAAATGCGAGGACAAGGTTCAATACCGTATTACGGGAAGCACCTGAGCTCAAAGTGGATTTGGAAAGGCGTGTTTCCTCACACACTGCGGTTACTTTCCAGGGTCTCAATTTAGCCGTGTCCTCAGGGATCATTGAGGTCACTCATGCCACCAACGAAGCTCCTATCATTAAATTCATTCTTGAGCGTTGGCCGCACGGAACCAAATCGGCCCTACCCTCTGAAATGGTGACAGCGGTAAACAGGTTGGCGAACTGGTATTCAGATATCGACACACCAACCTTACTCAAATTGCTCTTTGGAATCCCTCATGAAGTTTCACATTGACTCGGTAATTCTGTGGCCAAAAAACATAAACAATGAGCTGCAGATCATTGAATTCGAAGAAGGCAAGGTCAACATCATCCATGGCCTGAGCCGTACTGGTAAGTCTTCGATTCTACACATTATTGATTACGCGATGGGCTCTAGCAAATGCAAAATCCCAATAGGAAAGATTCGTGACTCGGTACAATGGTTCGGTTTAAAAATATCACTTCGTGGCGAGACCTGGCTACTAGCCCGGCGCGGCCCCAGAGACAGCTCACCATCCAATGACTATTACTTCGAGCCGTTCACTGGTGTCATCCCCGAAATCCTGCCAGTCAAAACCACCCGTGCCATTGTCAAAGCTAAGCTCAACGCCCTAACCCGCGTCAGCGACCTCCCGCACTCAGACGAGGAAGTCCCAAGTAAACTGGATGCACGAAGCTCCTTTAGGGACATGGCGGCTTTCAACTTCCTGCCCCAACACATTGTTGCAAACCCCAACACTCTGTTTTTCAAAGCAGACACTTGGCAGCACAAAGAAAAACTGACCAGAGCCATGCCTTATGCACTAGGCATCGTTGACGCTGAGTACGTTATCAATGAGCGACGAAAAGAAGCAGCTCAAAAAGAAATTGATGGGCTTAGAAAAGAACTTTCCGTCATTGAAAAGAGCAAGAACAACTGGCGGTTTGAGGTAGGCCGATCCTTAGACAAATGCATCGAGTGTGGACTCCTCGCCGCCACCCCAGAAACGCTGGAGCTGCAAGTTGCAGCGCTTAGAACGGTCGTCACTGCCTGTCACGAGCGTCGCCTTGAAGCCATGCTGATTGAACCGAAGCGCCTCCATACCAACGAGCGTTTCGAGATGGCCGTGGCTAAAGAGAACGAACAGCAGCGCTTGGTCGACGAGCTCGCCGCCGAGATTGCTGGCTTCAACAGTCTTGCTGACAATAGCAAACAGTTCGTTGAAACAATCAGAGACGACAAGAAGCATGTGATTGGTCTGGGATGGCTAAAGAACAGCCTCCAGTCGAATGGTCAATGCGTAGCGTGCGGCTCGGATGGACAACTGCTGACACCAGTGATCACCAACCTAGAGTCGAAGGTCAACAAGGTTACTCAGATCGCCGAAATTCTCGAGCAAAACCCAGTAATCGATAACAAGATTGCTGGACTTAAACGCCAGCTGTCTAAGGCCCAGAAGCACCTCCATGACTTACGTAGTGAAAAAAATTCGATCCTGGCCGAAGACGACAAACTGCGAAATGCCATTGGTGACATTTACTACCTGGCTGGGGGTATCGCAGAAGTTCTGAAAAAGATCGGACAGACCTCCGCCGATAAGTCTATTACCGAACGCATCGGTGTGCTGGAAGGTGAAATTGATGGCTACGACAAAGCCATGAATAAGAGCAGCCGCCAAGCCAAAGAACGAATCGTGGACGGAGCCCTCAGCGAGCTGATCGGCGACTATGCGGATGAGTTTGGCAACCTCGAAGCACCAGCAAACTGCGTGCTCAAGCTAGACCGTAAAGACCTGACGATCCGCTTCGACAAAGACTATGAGCAGCATGACTACCTGTGGGAAGTGGGCAGCGGCGCTAACTGGATGGGCTACCACATCGCTGCCTTCCTGGGCATTCATGAGTTCCTCCTTCAAGATGAAAATCTGGATCTGCCTCCGCTCAGCTTCTTGGTTATCGACCAACCCAGCCAGGTCTACTTCCCAAGCAGCGAGCTTGGCAGCAACGCACTGGATGAGGACATTACCACCTTGCGGAAAACGAGAACCGAGGATCTCATCGCAACACGCCGAATCTTCGAAGTTCTGAGCGAAGCGATCAGACGTACCAAGTCCAACCTGCAGATCATTGTGCTGGAGCATGCGGGCAAAGATATTTGGGGGGGCGTTGATAATACCCGCTCTGCTGCATCTTGGAGCGTTAAGGGCGACGGACTCATTCCAGCCACCTGGATCTGATCTCACCTCGCCTGCCCTGGTAGGTTCTACCTTCCAGGGCATACCCTTCTATAGCTGCCGGCCAGACCGAGATGCTTCCATATAGAGCACCAAGCAACGCAAGGCGCACTCAATACTGCTTTGACTTTGACGCATAACCAGCCAAGAACAGCCCCATCAAGACCATTCCAAGAAACGCCTCAGCAGCACTAAATATCTTATAAATCGCTACCTTTTGAGAAATATCCCCATAACCTAAAGTCACAAACGTAACCATACTAAAATAAAGAGAGTCTGCAAATTTCCTGGATGTAACAGAATCAGCCCCATAATAGAAAGTCATCGCACACACCAAAATCACAGCAATTGATGCCAATAGACTGCGCCCCGGTCTTTCACCGAAACCCCAAGTCACAAAAGCAAAAAACTCATAAACAAGTGCAAAATAGCTTTTTAGCACGTAACTTAACGCCTCAGACCATCTCGGGCGACCATACTTTAATTTTAAATCGTGCCATGGAGATGCATGGGCCTTGAGTTGCGAAACCTTCTCCTTGTAGAAATACTGACCCGCATTAAAATGATCCCCCTGAGCAGAAAACAACAGCTTGACTTTCCTGTTAAATCCGACCTCATCCCATCGAGAATGACCTGGCAAACAAACATAGCTAAAAATGACGTCGGAAACTTCCGACAACTCAAGATTATAATCCAATTTAGAACAGCGAATCTTTGAGTCTCGAAACACCCCTCTGGCAATAGTTAAGCGCAGAAAATCACAATCAATCTCCCACCCTCCAAAAACACCATTATTTAGAACCAGTGTATTATTAACATCAAAATCACCAATCTGGGTCTCGTAGAAACTCAAATACCATAAATCGCCAGTTACTTTAATTTTTTTTGCGGTCGAATACCATATGTAAATCCTTGTATTATTATGGATTGAATCGAAATGCGTTTCATCCAAACACACAAAATCTAATAGCTTATCTGAAATACTCACACCCTTTAGTTCAGGCACACTCAAATCAAGTAGAAAAAAATCACCATTAAAAACAGGCTTTCCTCCACGATAATGTTTGAGCCTAAACTCGCGTGACACCTTCTCAAACCTTTCTTCTCCTTTTTCCATGCGTAGCCACTTGAAATAAGGTAAATAGGTGTCTTCCTTGTAGGTATTACGAGGGTCTCGCAAGTGTAAGATTGTTGAATCATCGGTCAGAAACGCACGCCTAGTACCACCATGATAGTGAAATACTGACAATCGATCTTCAGATCCCAAAAAACGTCCAATACCAAACTCGAACATGAGCTCCTGCGTAACCCCGGCATCTTTCTGCCACTCTTGAAAAAATGGTAGAAACTTAGAAATACGCTCGTAAATTACTGGATAGTCGTTCTTACGCCGCCAATCATTGAACCTCTCTGCAGGTAGAGCCCACAGCTTTCTTTTGTCAAAATCTGTTCCCATCTTCATCTCTACACCGTGTTAGTCGATTCGACATCATCTTCTACAACCAACTGCAGAGGCCTAAACTCACGACACCAATATCTTGTCGTGATTAGTGCAATGAGTGGCCAAGGTGGAACTGAAAGGCTTGGCAACCACAGCATATGTATTCATCCATCTGAGCAGGAAAGCGCCCGGATTTGACCCCGAGCGCGATCAAATACTAAACGTCTGGGTACTCTTCGTCATCAGGCAGCCACTGGACGACGCCCTTGGGGCCAACGTCCCAATTGTGGTAAAGAATTTCCCCGCTCACGAACGCCCCGCTCGCTCCAGTGAATATGCATTCGTTGATGTTGGCGTTACGCAGATCAGCCCCGTCCATCTTGGCCCCCACGAAAGTAGCCCCTCGCAGATAGGCACCGCGAAGATCCACTCCCCTCAAATCCGCGTAGTCAAAGTCAGTTTCCCATCCGTAAGCACACGGCTGAACCACCGGGTCGCCAGTGACTGTATAGAACTTGGCGTTTCTGAAATTGGCATGACTAGCCTTCTTCACGTCTTGGAACCAGTCGTAGTGAATAAGGCTTCCAGGAGCCTGCAGATAGCTCATATCAGGCACCTTCTTGCGTGTAAGAATGCGGTTGATCCTCTTGAACAGCAAAGAGCTGAAATGGAACCCGCTGAAATCCACTCCACGCTTATGGGCAGCGGCTGCAAGGGGGACTCGGTCACGGAGGCACTCAACCAAGGCGTCGAACTGCAACAAGAAACGAGCTCTGCGGAATACGCCTTCATACGGTTGCCGCCAAAAGCCTTCGGCAAAGCAGTGAGCCGCGTACCGGGCAATCATTCGATCTCTCGCAACAATTTGCTTATAGGTCAGCCCATATTCTTGAGCAATCAAGCGCAGGCACAGGGCACGGTTAGCCGGGGCCGGGCTGATCAAACGAGCACGTATCGCTCTGCCCAACGCAGAGGGACAACCGCTCCGGAGATCATCAAGCAGAACCGTAGCATCCGATTTGAAAACAGACAGCGAAGGGGTATCAGGGAATCTCATAGCCTATCCTCTCACGGTCAACGCTTAGCCCTAGTGTCAGCAGACCATTCAAGGTGGCATGGAGAGGTGAAGCGACGGTGCAGAGGCTTTTCCTAGCTAGGGCTGAACGCCACCGTCATTGGCGCAGGCACATACTGAAAAAGATTTGTGCCTCCGTCAAGGCTGGAATCACGATGGCTCCTGCAACCCTGGCGACTATGCACACATGACGGGAGAACGCAGACTCTCCCGCCTCGGGCATGCGATACTCCAAGCCATATACGTTTACCGCGACCTAATCATGACGCTCACTGATGCAATCATTGTCCTTCTTCTCGCAGAGAAGATTCACGGCACTGATGAAGCTATTCGCAGATCGGCGAAGAACATTGCCAAGAAGCTGCCACGCAGCAAGCGCAGCATCATGTTCGACATCGCGGAGAGCAAGAGTCCTCGGGACTTGATGCGGCACATAGCTTTGGGCCTGGAAGATCAACAGCTCCAATAGCCTCCAGGGAACGTGCCAAGGCCTATATCGGGGAGAGCGACTCAGCTCGTTCTGCACGGCATACTCAGGCAAGCGGAGCGCGCAGGCCAGGATGGCCGTATGAGGTGAGGATGGAAGCCCGGAGGGCCAAGCCCAGTTCAACTGGGCTTGGTTTACGACAGCCGTACCCGAAGGGTCACCCAAATTAGCGGTGCATTTTACTGAAACGTTCGACCAATCTGCCTGGGGAAATCGACTTCCAGGTATCGAGCACAGTAGTTTTGTAGAATAGATTAATCCCCATCCCTACAAAGAATGCCGCGATTAAACACGCAACAATGAATGAACAGCGGGTTACATCTCCAGCATACTCAGCAAACCCGTTGACAGAGCTGTAGTGATAGCCATCAACGACCGAACCCAAGCCAAAGAAGAACGCAATCCAGAGCACGACAAAAGCGACAGCGGAAATCACCGCCCCGTTGGCCCAGATACCCAATTGCGAAGTATATCGGAGGCTCGAAACCTCAATAACTTTACCTTCGGCAGATTTTACAGCATATACGACACCAGTATTCTTAGTTTTAATCTTCGAGTTCTGCACCAGGGCGTAAAATTCGTAATGCTCGCCCTTCTCAAGTTCTTCAAAAATCCTTGTAGGCATTCGAAAATTTGGAATCAGTACATCATCTAGCTTTAGGATGACTTGAACATTATCAGAAAAGCTCTGAAACACCCGAATATCGTCGAGGCGGCCAGAGAACTTTAGATACTCAAACTTAATCACGCGTACAGCTCCTTGCTTGGATGCCTATCGCAGGCACAGTAAAGCCTGGGCATGATCAAACCACACCCATCGCTAAGGTATTAAAATCTGGGCTAGCAGCTATATGTTGGGGTAGCGATTACCAACCAAACGCTGAAACTCCTTGAAGCTTTGGCGCCCTGTGTCGCGTCGGAATGTTGCGAGCACGTACCTTGAATTGATGGTAGTAATCACCCAGAACCGCCCCTCCTTCCTTGCTAGCAGGATGTCTGAGGTTCTGATCAAGTGGCCATCAGCATACCGACCACTCGGCTCTTTCTTGGTATGACCAAAAACAACCCCTACAGCACTTGAGCCATGTATCTGGACGCTCGTTAGGTAAGCAGTTATGTCGTCTTCGTATTCCTGACCAGAAGCCCAAGCAATCCGCAGCAAATCGAAATCCGTTAAACGCTTTCCGTGAAACTCAATTTCCACTGAATTGGTAGCTGTCATGCTAAATCCCCCTCGATTTGGGGATTGGCTCATCGTTACAAGGACGGCTACGGTACAACTCTTTTACGTCGGTAAGAGACTCGACACTGACACCGGGTTCATGGCTATCAATGTAGACTTCGCCGCCCTCCACCTTCAATATGCAAATTGCAACTTTGGCCTTGTTGTAGCCCATGGACAGAGAGATCAGCTTTTGCATTTTCCAGTCTGAGTCTTTGTTCATCCATGAAGGGGTGACGACCCTGACCTCCATCACCTTCACTGACTCACCTTGGCCTCGTAGAACTTCAACTAGCCGGGCTTCATCATTCAGCATATCCTCACTGTTGACGAACCTACCTTCGACCAGTCGCTTAACAGTCAAGTGGTACCAGTGAGTTAATAGAGCTCGGGACACTCCATGCCAATGGGTCACCCCATCACCAAACATTCCAGGAACACCTGCGATATCACTTTGGTGGGTACGAAACATAAGAGTGCCTCAAGAGCCAGCATCACAGCGAAGCGTTGATATTTAGAAGATGGAGAGGATAGCCTGAATAGACGAAGGCTTTCGATGCCCCGGCCCCTTCAACACATAGACAGTGTTTCGCGTGACGAACAAGTAGCCCTCTTCGAACCGAGTGCCCATCGAGGAACGCACCCAGTTGCCGGGCTCGAAGCGCCTCTGCTCGTCATGCAGCACCTTGTGGGCAAACAGAAACATTGGTTGGCATCCAGCTGCGGTTACTTTGGCCCGCTCCTCTTCCGTGACTATCGCATCGAGGATCACCCACTCTTCAACTACGCAGATAGGAAACCACTTGAACCGCTGTCGGGCCGCAACAAGGACATCTTCGAGAGACAGCTCAGAGCCAATCAGGGCGACCCCATCTTCGCCCAGCAGCCCATCTTCGAGCCCTCTTACCATCCGCTGTTTCCCCGCCAATAATTACACATAAATTGACGATCTAAGCCTTGACCGCCACCCATATAACTATAGCTCTTTGCGTGGCGGTAGGCAAACGCGGCATACCGTTCGCTTTTGGGGAGCTTACGATGTCGCTGCGTTATTCCTTTGCAGCATCCCTCCAGTTGCTACGCACTCGAAAAGGGCTGTTCCAGGAGGACATCGCCAACGTCGGCGGCTCGGTCTCCCAGCCCTATGTGAGCAAGCTAGAACTGGGAAAGAGTGTGGTGAGCCTCGACACGAGCTATCAGCTAGCAGTCGCATTGAAGGTGGAACCGATCACCCTCCTAGCCCTAACGGTTGCCTCTCATGACCAAAAAACAGCTAGGGAAATGCTGCTGGCTGCGCTTGCGGAACTGGATGCTTTGGAGCTGGCAGACGCGAGCCTTCCGACGGAGCCAGCGGAATTAGCCCGCCATGGGACAGATGACGCCAAGAAGAAATGGGAGGCTGTTCAGGACTTGAAGAAGCGAGGCTTCACCCAAGCTCAGGCAAAGAGAGAGCTGGGCATTCCTGAGTCGACTTTGCGTCGATTGTGGCATCAGAATTTCGAGGATTAAGGCTGTTGTAGCAAGTGCAACGGGCACTTGGCTAGCTGACAACCTTGCAGTGGAGGCCAGCACTCGCGCCAGGCCGTAGGCATAAGCATGCTTTCAGGCAGCAAGAGCAGGGTACGCCAGAAAGAGCTTGAGAGGGTTGGATCGTCTCGGAGAATCAGTTTGTCGAGTACCACTCTCCACTCCTTGTAATCTCAAGGGCTTGCCGGCCCTGTCCATTTTCTCTGGAAAAGATGGACAAATGACGTTGTTCGTAAGTGACTGTTTTAATTGATTTTCGCATGTCCATTTTTGATGGCTCTCACGGGTGTACATGTTCGACAAGACCATCGTCTCCATCCCCACCTGGCGCCTGATGAGCGAGTCGTTCCGCAACTACCGCGGCATGCAGCAATCGGGCGGGCGGCGGATCAAGCGCAGCCTGTTCATCGATGCGGCCGGTGTGCGATTTTTGACCCGCGAGGAAGAACAGCGCCTGAGCGGGGTGCGCCTGCTGGGCGACTACCTGGCCGGCAAGCGCCAGGAACTGCAGACCTGGAACGAGGCGCTGGGGCCAGTGGCGGAGCTTGCTGCCAACCGCCGCAAGCTGACCAACATCGGTACCTTCCGTGCCTTCGCCCTGGCCTATCTGCGCAATCACCCCAATGTGCACCAGGGCATGACCTGCATGGTCCGGCAGATGCAGACCGGCGCCGAAGGGGTGCCGCTGGAGATCTACTGCTTCACCACGACCACGGTGTGGGCCGAGTACGAGCGGATTCAGGGGGATATCTTCGATTACCTGCTGGCGGTGTTGCCGGAGTTTGGGCTGAGCCTTTATCAGCAACCGAGCGGGAATGACATGCGGGTGGGGTTGGCTGGGCGCGCTTCGGCGGAGCCTGTGCAGCACCGCCTTGAACAGATGAGCGAGGCTTGAGATAGCCGGGGCCGCTTTGCGGCCCTATCGCCGGCAAGCCAGCTCCTACAGGTACAGCGCAAGCCCGAGACCTGCGCAAAACCTGTAGGAGCGGGCTTGCCCGCGATAGGGCCCTTGACTACCCCGCATACCCCAGCAGGTACAGCAGCCCGGTCAAGGTCACCAGCGAAGCCACCGTCGACAGAAGGATGGTCCGCGAAATCAGCCCCGCCTCCCGGTTGTAGTACTCGGCCAACATGAACGGCCCGGTCCCGGTCGGCAGTGCCGCCAGCAGCACGGCGGACGCCGCCCACATCGTCGGCAGGCTGAACACCTTGAACGCCAGCACCCAGGTCAACGCCGGCTGCCCCACCAGCTTCATCGCCACCAGGGGCCAAGGGCTGGCCTGGGCGCCCGTGCGTTTTTCTGCCAGAAACGCCCCCAGCGACACCAGCGCGCACGGCGTGGTGGCCAAGGCCAGCATGTCGAGAAAGTGCATCACCGGTTCCGCCAGGCCCAAGCCCGACATGGCCCAGGCAGCCCCCACCACAGGCGAAATCACCAACGGGTTGTTCGCCAGCGCCTTGCACACCACCACCATGGCGCGGCCAATCTGCCGCTCCTCCTGCAGGCCGATCTCGATCAGCGTCAGCGAGATCGCGAACACCAGGCACACCACGATCAGCGACGAGATCAGCGCCGGCTGCAACCCTGGCTGGCCGAACAGCAGCAAGCACAGCGGGATGCCGATATAGCCGGTGTTGGCATACCCCGCGCTGAGCCCGTCGATGCTCGCCGCCACCAGGCCATGGCCGCTGTACAAGCGCCAACCCAGCGTGGCGACGAACATCGCCAGCGCCCCCGCGCCAAACGCGACAATGAAGCCCGGGTGCCAGATCTCGCTCCAGGTCGCGGTGGCCGTCACCTTGAACAGCAGGGCCGGCAGGCACAGCCAGACCACCATCTTGTTGATCTCGGCCGCAGCCTTGTCGCCAAGCTTGTTGCTGCGACGGCACAGGTAACCGACCAGGATCAGGGCAAAGATCGGTGCAACGATGACGAAGATGGTGTGCATATCACGCCTTGCCGGGCAGCGCTGCTTCGGTGCGGTTGCCCAGGCGGCTGAGCCACACCGACGCCAGGATGATTGCACCACCGATGAACAGCCGCCCCAGGGGCTCGTGCTGGTTCCAGATCAGCAGGTTGAGCAGCAGCCCTACCGGCACATGCAAGTTGTTCATCACCGCCAGGGTGCCACCGGAAACCAGGCACGCGCCCTTGTTCCACCAGTACAGCCCCAGCGCCGTCGGGCACAGGCCGAGGAACAGCAGCACCAGCCATTGCACGTCGGTGCTCGGCAGGTGCTGGGCGTTGCCGAACAGCAGGAAGGCCGGCAGCACCACAATCAATGCGCCCAGGTAGAAGTAGCCGAAGCGCTTGTAGTGCGGCAGGTCGCTGGGGTGGCGGGCGACCAGGTGGCGGTACAACACCTGGCCGGCGGCGTAGGTGAAGTTGGCCAGTTGCAGCAGCAGGAAGCCGATGAAGAAGTCGCCACTGATGCTGTCGAAGCGAATAACCGCCGCGCCCGCGACCGCTACCAGGGCCGCAAGCAGTGCCCAAGGGTTGAAGCGCCGGTTGAGGGCATCTTCGATCAAGGTCACGTGCAGCGGGGTGAGGATGGTGAACAACAGCACCTCCGGCACCGTCAGCACGCGGAAGCTCAGGTACAGGCACACATAGGTGATGCCGTACTGCAGCGCGCCGATCAGCAGCATCGAACGCAAGAAGCGCGGCTCGACCTGGCGCCAGCGGGTCAGCGGCAGGAACACCAGCCCCGCCAGCAACACCCGCGCGAGCACGGCGAAGTAGCTGTCGACGTGCCCGGCCAGGTA
>Ga0160474_100125_pt1 | contig 61633 bp, 48 predicted proteins | sample HID1975K_E11MG_FD_108240 | JGI IMG/M metagenome (GOLD analysis project Ga0160474, IMG submission 108240) | Enriched soil microbial communities from UW Madison campus, WI, USA - HID1975K_E11 MG | ecosystem: Environmental > Terrestrial > Soil > Unclassified | place: USA: Madison, Wisconsin...
GATCTCGCACTGGCCGGCAGTGGCCACTTCGTGGTGCTGCACTTCCACTTCGATGCCGACCTGTTCCAGGGTCTTGCACATTTCCGCGCGCAGGTCGTGCAGCGAGTCGGTCGGCGGCACGGGGAAATACCCGCCCTTCACCGCCGGACGGTAGCCGCTGTTGGCGCCGTCGTACTTGTCACCGGTGCTCCACGCGGCTTCTTCGGAATCGATCTTGAAGAAGGTGTGGCCCATGTCGTTGGCGAAGCGGACCGAGTCGAAGATGAAGAACTCCGGCTCCGGGCCGAAGAAGGCCTGCTCGGCGATGCCGGAGGACTTCAGGTAGGCCTCGGCGCGCTTGGCGATGCCGCGCGGGCAGCGGCCATACGGCTGCATGGTGGCCGGGTCGAGGATGTCGCAGCTGATGACCAGGGTCGGGTCGGCGTAGAACGGGTCGATGTAGGCGCTGGCCGGGTCCGGGAGCAGGACCATGTCCGATTCGTTGATGCCTTTCCAGCCAGCGATCGAGCTGCCATCGAACATCTTGCCTTCTTCAAACAGCGACGGCTCGACGATGCTCACCGGGAAGGTGACGTGCTGTTCGATACCGCGCATGTCGACGAAACGCAGGTCGATGAACTCGATCTGGTTGTCCTTGATCAGCTTCTCAACGTTTTCCACGGACATCGGTGAAACCCTCGGATGGATGATTGCGTAAGGGGATAGAGCAATCGCCGTGCCAACTTTTGAATCTTCACAAGCCGTTGATTTCATTGGGCGCGCACCCGGCCCGCCGCAGATGCGGCCGCACCACATCGGTGCAACGGCCGCACCACGCACACATTTGGTGCGGCGTTTGATGTTTTATGCTCTACCGCGATTTCATCCATTCCGAGTCCCAGCACCCGATGTCCGATCTGCTCTCTGCCCTGTTGTTGGGCATCCTCGAAGGCCTCACCGAATTCCTCCCGATCTCCAGCACCGGCCACCTGCTGATTGCCCAGCACTGGCTGGGCGCGCGCTCGGATTTCTTCAACATCGTGATCCAGGCCGGTGCGATCCTGGCCATCACCCTGGTATTCCGCCAGCGGCTGTGGACGCTGGCCACCGGCCTGCACGAGCGCGCCAACCGCGACTACGTGATGAAGCTGGGCACCGCCTTCCTGGTCACGGCCGTGGTCGGCCTGCCGGTGCGCCTGGCCGGCTGGGAACTGCCTGAGACGGTTACCCCGGTGGCCTGGGCGCTGATCATCGGCGGCATCTGGATGATCCTGGTGGAAATCTACACCGCGCGCCTGCCCGACCGCGACGAGGTGACCTGGAAGGTGGCCATCCTGGTGGGCCTGGCGCAGGTGGTGGCCGGGGTGTTTCCGGGCACCTCGCGCTCGGCGGCGGCGATCTTCGTGGCCATGCTGTTTGGGCTGAGCCGACGCGCGGCAGCCACCGAGTTCGTGTTCCTGGTGGGCATTCCCACCATGTTCGCCGCCAGTGCCTATGCGTTCCTGGAAATGGCCAAGGACGGCAAGCTCGGCAACGAGAACTGGACCGACGTGGGCGTGGCCTTCCTTGCCGCCGCCGTCACCGGCTTCGTCGTAGTGAAGTGGCTGCTGGGCTATATCAAGTCACACAAATTCACCGCGTTTGCGTTCTATCGCATCGCACTGGGCGCGGCCCTGCTGCTGTGGTTGCCTGCTGGCAACTGAACACCGCCGTGCCTGCCTGACCCCGTTTCATACGCTGCACCGTTTTTCCCCGGGTTCCCAAGGAGATGTCCATGAACCGCACCCGCACCCTGATGCTGATCCTGCCGCTGGCCCTGATGGCCGCCTGCAGCAACCCGTCCACCAACGCACCGGCCGGTAGCGGCAGCGACGACCTCGCCCCCGCGCCGACCGCCGCCGCCACTACCCAAGCCGCGGCGAAGCTGGACGTGCAGCGCCTGCAGGGCAACCACTGGCTGCTCGACAGCGCCACCGATGCCAGCGGCAAGCGCGTGGACGCCCTGTTTGCCCGTGCCGACAAGCCGGTCACGCTGGACTTCCACGATGGCCGCCTGTCGGTCAGCAACACCTGCAACCGCATGGGCGGCGGCTATACCCTGGCCGACGGCACCCTGACCGTGTCGCCGATGGCGTCGACCATGATGGCCTGCACCGACAAGGCGCTGATGGCGCTGGACCAGGCCGTGGGGTCGCGGCTGGAAGGCGCGCTCAAGGCCGAACTGGCCGGCCAGGGCCAGCTGACACTGCGCACCGCCGCCGGCGACGTGCTGGTCTTCAACCCCGAGCCGACCGCCGAGACCCGCTACGGCGGACAAGGCGAGACGGTGTTCCTGGAAGTGGCCGCGAAGACCAAGCCGTGCTCGCACCCGATGATCCCGGACATGCAGTGCCTGCAGACCCGCGAAGTGTCGTTCGATGACAAGGGCCTCAAGCAGGGTACCCCGGGCGCATTCGAGAACTTCTACGGCACCATCGAGGGCTACACGCACGAAGACGGCGTGCGCAACGTGGTGCGCGTGAAGCGCTACAAGATCGCCAACCCGCCGGCCGACGGCTCGTCGCTGGCGTATGTGCTGGACATGGTGGTCGAGTCGGAAACGGTCAGGAATTGAAACGCGGAAGGGCGGCCAGAGGCCGCCCTTCTTCGTTTTACCACCGGATCGTGTGTGCCGGGTGGATCAACCCAGCGCCGGGTTCAACGTGTAGGTGCCATGCAGCGCCGCTTCGGCCAGCACATGGCCGTGCATCGCCCGGTGCACATCGGCAGCGGTGAACGGCGTCGGCAGGTCCAGCTGCGCCACGTCGAGTGCGAACAGCCGGAAGAAATACCGGTGCACGCGTTCGTCGTTGAACGGCGGGTACGGGCCGTCGTAGCCCAGGTACTGGCCGGCCATGTCCGGGTTGCCGGCAAACCAGCCGGTGAAGTCATTCAGGCCCTGCCGCGACCCGGCCGGACCGGCCGGCGTGGTCTTGCCCTTGACCGTGAAGCCTTCGCTGCAGCTGCCGGCCGCGATCTCGCGCAGCGCGGCCGGAATGTCCGCCATGGCCCAGTGCACGAAGTCCGCGCGCGGCTGGTCACGGGGCACCGTGCAGTCGTGCCGTCCCACCGTGTCCGGTACGGTCGGCACATCCGGGTCAACGCACAGCAGGGCGAACGAACGGGTGCCCTCGGGCACCTCGCTCCAGGCCAGCGGGGGGTTGCGGTTGGGGGCGAAGCCGGCGGCGTCGCCCGCGGCGAATTCCGCCGCGATCGGGTGGCCGTTCTGGAGGCTGGTACTGCTCAGGCGCATCTGGAGATCCTCACTCTTCCGGGTAGCCAAGCCGGACCGCGACCGGCGTCAGCAGGGCGAACGGCGCGGCCATCACGTCGCGGTACTGGCGCCAGTGGCCGGCAGGCAGGCGCGCCGGGCCCAGCGTGGGCGCCGGCGGGAAGCGCATGCCGAACAGGCGGCCGAGGTGCTCGGCCATCACCGCCGGGTCGTTGCCGATGCCGTCGATGTTGACCAGCGCGTGCGGGTACAGATCCTGCTCGTGCAGGGTGGCCACCTGGGCCAGCGAACGCGCCAGCCACTCGGCCGCTTCATCGATCCCGTTGACCGCGAACGGCGCCGGCGCGCCATGCGCCAGCCAATGCAGCAGCATGTCGCGCGGGTCGCGCAGGACCACCAGCAGGCGGCCTTCGGGCAGCTGCGGGCGCAGCGCCCACAACAGCGCGTTGTCCCACCACAGCAGCCAGTCAATCACGTTGGCGTCGGCCAGACCGCGCGACGGCAACTGTTCGCGCCATTGCGCCACCAGCTGTTCCGGGCTGAGCGCGCCGGTCGAGAGGTCCTGCAGCGTGTGGTAATTCTGGAAGGCGTCGTTGGGCGGGGTTTCGCCGAAACGATCGCCGCGCAGCACGGTGCTGGCCGCGGAAATGGCCGCGACCACGCGCTCCACGCCCGACCCGGGTGCACCCCAGACCAGCATCGGGCGGGCCACGGTGTCCTCGCCGATGGTGCCCATGTCCGGCCAGCTCAGCGGTGCCTTGGCCTGCGGCGGCAGCGGCAGGCGCTGGCCGGCTTCCAACGCGTGCGCGGCCACCCAGGTGCGCAGGGCGTCGGCATGCTGCCCGGCCTGGTCCTGCACCGCGCCCAGCCACGCACGCAGGCTCGCCCTGGCCTCGTCCGGTGCGCTGTCATGGATCGCCTGCACATGGGCGATCGCCGCCTGCGGGTCGCGCTCAAGCAGGCCACCGACGATGCGGGTTTCACCGCTGACGCGGCCCGGTTCAAGCGCCACGATGCGACGTGCCATCGCCTCGGCTGCCTCGCCTTCGCCGGCCATGTCGTGCAGGCGCATGCGCGTTTCCAGCGCCGGCAGGTGGTCGGGCATTGCCTGCAGCCAACGTTCGCCCACGGCAACCGCCTCGGCGGCGCCCACGACTTCGATGGACAACCGTGCCAGCCACAGGTCGTGCAGCTGCGGGTGGGTGTCCAGCAACGCGTCCAGGGTGTCGCGGGCCTGCTGTTCGCGGCCCAGGCGCTGCCAGGCCATCAGCAGCAGCTGCAGCGTGTGGCGATCGCCGGGCGCCTGTTCCAGCACCGGCAACAGGTGCTCCACGGCCTGCAGCGGCTGGCCGGACTGCAGTTCCAGCTCACCGGCCAGGCGGCGCATGGCCGGGGTGTCGCCGTCGGGCTCGGCCAGCACCTGGCGCAGCGTGGCTGCAGCCGATTCGCTGTTGCCCTGGCGCAGCGCCAGCTGCACCAGCAGCGCACGCAGCGAGGTCACGGCCGGGTTGAGCTCCAGCACGCGCCGGAACGCCTGCTCGGCAAACGCCAGCATGTCCTTGCTCATGTAGGCGAACCCAAGCGCATACAGCACCCGCGGGTCGTCCGGCAGCGCCCGCGCGGCCGCCGACAGCAAGGCCAGCGCGCGGTCGCCCTCGCCCCGGCGCAGCGCGATCATGCCGTTCAACGCGGCCAGCTCGGGGCTGTCCTCGTCCAGGCGGGTGGCGATGCGGGTGATGCGCTCGGCTTCGTCCACGTCGTTGCGCAGCAGCGCCATGTGCGCCTGCATCAGGTAGGCGGCAAGCTCATTGGGATTGAGCGAGGCGGTGCGGTCCAGCGCCGAGCCGGCGGCCTCGAACTGGCGCAGGGCCAGCAGCAGGCCGGCGTGCTGCAGGTGCAGGTCGGCGTTGTCGGGGGCCAGCGCCAAGGCCTGCTGCAGGCTGTCCAGGGCGGCATCGAACTGGCCCTGCTGCTGCAGCGACAGCGCCAGCCAGCGGTGCGCCTGCGGCTGCTCCGGCTCGTCGGCGGTCCACTGGCGCGCAAGCTGCACGGCATCATCGGCCGCATTGCGGCGCAGGGCTTGGAGGATCTTGTCTTGCATGACGGTCCAGCGTGGGTCAAACCCCGATTGTAGAGCACGCCCGCCGGGCCACGCTGGCTCAGCGCACGGCTTCGGCGCGCAGCCGCTGGGACACCCAGCGTTCGGAGAAGCCGTCGCCACGCCAGTTTTCCAGGAAGCCGCAATGGCCGCCCCACGGGGCGATTTCCAGGTGGGCGTGGGCCGGCAGGCGCCAGCCGTCGAAGGTGGCGAACGGGATCACCGGGTCGTCCTGGGCCATCAGGATGTCGGCCGGCACGTCCAGCCCGGCCAGCCGGTCGCCGGCAATTGAATACCCGTCGAAATACGCCTGCAGCGAGCCGAAGTCGGTGTGGTGCTCGACCAGCCAGGCGGTGAGGGCCCGGATGTCGAGCTTGAGCACCCGGTCGTCCCAGTCGCTCAGCTCGGGGAACAGGTCGCGCTTGCGGCGCAGCGAGCCGGCCCACTTGCGGCGGAAATACCAGTCGTACATCGCCGGGCCGTTCTCGATGCTCTCCATGGTGATGGCCGGGTCCAGCACCGGGCAGACCGACGCCACCCGGCGCAGCGGCACCCCGGCCGATGGCGCGCGCAGCGCCAGGCGCAGCACGAAGTTGCCGCCCAGCGAGTAACCGGCCGCGACCAGCGGCAGCTGCGGCCAGCGCTGGGCGATGTCGCCCGCGGCATGGACTACTTCGTCGATGCGGTTGGAGTGGAAGATGCCGGGGTTGAGGTGGTGGGTGTTGCCGTGGTCGCGGAAGTTCAGCCGCACCACGTCGAACCCCTCCTCCAGCATGCGCGCGGCGGTCATGCGCATGTAGCTGGACTCGGCACTGCCTTCCCAGCCGTGCAGCAGCAGCGCCATGCCGATCGGCTCGCGGCCCTCCACGTGGCTGTGCCAGCCCTGCAGGCGCACGCCCTGCCCACCGTCCAGGATCAGCTCTTCGGTCATCGCCCCGGTGGCGGCAAGCAGCATCAGGCCGCGCTGCATGCGCATGCGGCTGGAGCTGAGCATCGACTGCAGGTGCGGATTGCGCAGCCAACGCGGCGGGCGGTAGTCGGCAGCGGTCAACATGGGCGGCAGCCTGCTCCCGGTTGCGACGCTGGCGCGTGAAGAGCCGACATGCGCTACTCGGCGTTCATCGCCGCCAGGATGCGCGTCCGCGAAGTTTCAGCGATGCGGCGACGGCCTTCCAGGTCGTGCGTACCAATGGGCGCGAGGAAATGCACCTCGGCGCGGCGGGCCGGCTCACCCAGCAGGCGCAGGAAATTGGCGAAGAAGCTCTCGCCGGGGCCGAACGCCACGATGGTCTGGGCGTCGCCGCGCCAGCCATAGCGCAGCGCCACCGGCTGCACCGGGACCTGGGCTTCCACCGCGGCCTGGAAGATGCGGGCGTGGAACGGGCCCACTTCATGGCCGCCCCGGGTGCGCCCTTCGGGGAACACGCCCACGGCCTTGCCCTCGCGCAGGCGGACCACCATTTCCTGCATCACCCCGCCCAGCGACTCGGTGCTGCCGCGCTGGTGGAAGATGGTCTGGCCGCGGGCGGCCAACCAGCCCACCACCGGCCAGCTGGCGATCTCGCGCTTGGCCACGAAACCCATCATGCGCTGGCTGTGCAGCATGTTGATGTCGACCCAGCTGACGTGATTTGCCACGAACAGCACCGCACCGGGCAGCGGCGTACCGATCCGGTGCAGGCGGAAGCCGAAGATCCACATCAGGCCGCTGGACCATGCATTGACCGCGACGTGCTCGAACGGACGGTTGCCCACGAGCACGCGTCCCCACGGGGGCAGCATGGCGATCAGCAGCATCGGCAGGAACAGCAACAGGTGGACCAGCAGCAGCGGTACGCGGTACAGGTATCGGCACACACGCGCCACGCCGCCACGTGAGGCCGGGGTGGGGGAATTCATCCGCGCACGATACCCGAGCGCCGCAGGGTCTGCCAGCCGCAACCGGCCAAATCGATAACGCGGGAGGGCCAGCGACCGCAAGGGGTCAAGCCGCTGCCCGGTTGCGGCACAGCGCCCACACCCACAGTGCGCCGGCGCACTGTGGCGACCAACGCAACACAGCATCCATGCAATGCCGCGATCAGCCCGGGGCGACCGCCGGCACCACCGCCAGGGTGAGCCGCGAGGTGCACACCAGGCGGCCGCCCTCGTCTTCGATGCGGATGTCCCAGACATGGGTGCTGCGGCCCACGTGCACCGCACGCGCGGTACCGGTGACCACGCCGCCGCGCATGGCGCGGATGTGGTTGGCGTTGATCTCCAGGCCGACGCACACCTGCTGGGTGGTATCCACGCACAGGTTGCCGGCGCTGCTGCCGAGCGTTTCGGCCAGCACCACCGACGCGCCACCGTGCAGGATGCCGTAGGGCTGGCGGGTGCGTGCGTCCACCGGCATGGTGGCGCTGACCCAGTCCTCACCGGCAGCGGTAAAGACGATGCCCAGGTGGTCGATGAGGGTGTTGCGGCTGAGCGCGTTGAGTGCCTCGATCGACACCGCCTCGCGGAATACCTGGGACATGCAGCAGCTCCGTGGAACCAAGGGATTACAGGATGGGGACCAGGCCGGCGCCGAAGGCGGTCAGCATGCGCACCAGCAGCCATTTCGGGCCGACGTTGACCTCGGGGAAATCGCCAACGGCCACGTAGCACTTATGGAAGTCCTCGTGCTGCCGACGCAGCGGCGCGGGGCAGTCCGGACCGGGCTGGAACTCGTAATCGGTGGCGTAGCGCCACGGCCAGAAGTCCAGCACGGGCAGTGCTTCGGATGCCTTGCCGACGCTGTAGTTCAACCCGGACAACACCGGTGGCTTGGTGCGCGGCGCCACCACCCACGAGTTCTGCGGGTGGATGTCGCGCAGGATGCTCTGCGCCAACGCTTCGGCAAACACCGGGTCGTCGATGATCACCGCGCCTTCGGTGTTGTAGTTCTCACTGCGCGGATCGAAGTTGTGCGTGCCGATCACGCCGATGCGGCGGTCCACTACCATCGACTTGGCATGCAGGCCCATGCGCGCGCCGGTGCGGGTGACCGGCAGCGGCTTGTTGACGGCCTTGGTGCCCAGGAACGACGGCCGGGTTTCGGCGCGCAGCACGCGGCGCTCGACCACGCTGCCGTCGGTGCGGCGGCGCGCCGCCGGGCCGGGGGTTGCCTGGCGCGGGCTGGCGCTGGCCGTGGTATCGGCGTCCACGACCGCATCGGGCCCGGTGCGCCGGCGGTCGCCGTTGCCGGCACTGCCGCGCGCATTGCTGCCCGCCGCGCTGCCACCGATCAGGCTGCTGCGCTTGCCGTCCGACGGCGGCGCCTCGCCCAGTGGGGCCGGCAGCAGGTTGCGGTAGTCGACCGGGGCATCGAGCGGGAACGGCTTGTACTCGTAGATGTTGAAGCCCAGTTCGCGCAGGTTGCGCCGCTTGTACTTGTAGGACAGCGCGTAGACGATCGGGTTGTCGGTGGCGGCCAGGCTGTTGGACGACACCACGATGCGCGGCGGCTGCGCGCGCTTGCGCAGGTCGGAGAACAGCTTGCGGGCGGGCTTGGACAGCACCAGGTACGGCGTCTGCAGCAGCACTTCGGTCTGCGCGCTGGAAATCAGCGCGTCCAGCTGCGGCTCGGTGACGTGCTGGCCGTTGGCCGGTTGGCTGGGCCGTTCGCGGCGGTGCTTACGCGGCAGGTCGGCCACGTAGCGCACCGACGCCACCGGCAGCGCGGTGTCGACAAACGCACGGGTGACGTAGGCAGCGTCGTTGGCTTCATCGCTGACCCGCGCGATCCGCTGCGGGTGGCGGAACTCGGCCGGCGGCATCGGCGGTGCGCCGTGCTTGAGCAGCAGGCCGCCGACGTCGTTGAGGCGTTCGGCCGGCACGCTGCGCGGCGCGCGCCAGAACGCATCGAAGTTGGCTGCCATTTCGCGCACTTCCGGGCCCGCCACCAGAACGTCGCGGTCGCGGAAGTTGTATTCGCTGTCCCAGTCGTAATAGTCGTCCTGGTAGTTGCGGCCACCGACCACGCCAAGTGCGTCGTCGATCACCAGCAGCTTGTTGTGCATGCGCTGGTTGAAGCGACGGAAGCAGCACAGCACGCTGCCGGCGTAATCGAAGTAGTTCAACCGCGCCTTGCCGAAGGTCGGGTTGTACACCCGCAGCTCGAAGTTCTGGTGGCTGCTGGCCAGTGCCCCCAGGATCTCCAGGTCGGAGATCGCCGAGAGCTGGTCGATCAGCACCCGGACCTTGACCCCGCGCCGGGCCGCGCCCAGCAGCTCATCCAGCACCAGCCGGGCGCTGTCGTCCTTGTCGAAGATGTAGGTCTGCAGGTCGATGCTGCGGGTGGCGCTGCGGATCAGGTTCAGCCGTGCCACCAGCGACACCTCGCCCTCATCGATGATGGTGGCGTAGTGCTGCGGGGCGGCCTCGGTGGAGGCAGCGAACGCCTTGCCGCCCAGTCCGCGCAGCGGCGAATCGAGCGCGCAGCGGTCCGCCTGGCTGCACTCGACCACGGTTGAACGCGCCTGCACGGCAATGCCGGCCGCGCGGTCACGCTCGGCGTTGGACAGCGAGGCACAGCCGCTGACCAGCAACAGCAGTGCCAGCAGCCCGATCTTCAACAATGGGTTCACGGTTTCGGCGCCTCGCTCAGACGCGCTCGCAATACGAAGGTCACTCGATCACTCAAGGCAAGCTGCCAGCTGTCCATTCCATACCGGCCTCGCTGCACATTGCCGCGGCTGACCACGTCGCAATCATACCCGGCCCGGGGGCACTCCGCCGGCTCCACCCGCAGGGTCTCCGGGTGGCTCACCCCGCGCAGGATCAACCGGCCCTCCACCCCGCCGCCCTTGTCCACGACCTCGGGCCAGTAAGGCACCGAGTCGAACTCGACCACCGGGTAGCGCGCCGAATCGAAGAACTCTTCGCCGCGCATCCAGCCGGTGTAGCGGGTCTTGCCGGGTATTTCCACGTAGCGGGTGAACATCCGCAGGTGCACCTGGTGGCGCCCGTCGGACAGCACCTCGATACGTCCCTCGAAGCGCGGGAACACCCCTTCGATGCGCTGCCCCAGCCGGGTGCGGATCTCGAAACCGAAGCGCGAGCGCGCGGTATCGAATTCCAGCACCTGGCGCGGGGCAGGCGCCGGCGGTTCAGCGCAGGCCGCTTCGGCTGCCAGTGCCAGCAGGCAGCCCAACAACGCGCGCACTACCGCCATGGGCTACGGCCACCAGAAGGCGGTCAGGGTGGCCACGCCGGGCTCGATGCTGGCCTTGCCGTCCACCGACAGCACCGCGATGCCGCCCGGCGGCATGCCGCGGTAATCGCTGCTGGTGCCCTCACTGAGCAGGGCCACCAGCTGTTCCAGGCCGGGGTTGTGCCCGACCACCAGCAGCCGGTCGACATCGCCACGGGCCTCGATCAGGCCCATCAGGGTGCCCGGGGTGGCGTCGTAAACGGCATCTTCCAGGCGCTTTTCGACAAAGCCGGTGATGCCCAGCACGGCCTCCAGGGTTTCGCGGGTGCGCCGCGCCGGCGAGCACAGCACGCAATCGGGCAGCAGGTTGTTCTCCTTCAACCAGCGGCCGGCCGCTTCCGCTTCGGCCAGGCCGATCGGTGACAGCGGACGGTCAAGGTCGGCCTGGCCGGTACTGGCGGCTTCGGCGTGGGCATGGCGCAGCAGGATCAGTTCTCGCATAAAGGCTCTCTTCCGGATCAGGCTTTCTTCAGCCACTTCAACAGTGGCTCCCAGTCACTCTGGTGCTCGCGCACCTGCGCGGAGCGGTAATCGAACAGGCTGCGTCCCAGCCCGACCATCACCACGTAACTCTGGCTGTCGCGCAGCTGCGCCACAACGTCATACGGCCACTCGGCCAGCATCTGGATGGCCTGCTGGGAGGTCTGGGTCCACGGCTTGGTGCGGTTGAGGACCAGCCCCACCGGCAGCGCGCGGCGGTGCACGCGCGGCACTTTGGACAGGCTGTTGAGGAAGCCGACGATGGCTTCGATGTCCAGCGCCGAGGGCAGCACCGGCACCACCACGGCATCGGCAACGTCAAGGAAGTGGCCCAGATCGTCGGCCAATGCCCCGGCCGGTGCGTCGATGATCACTTCGTCGGTGCCGTCGGGGATCAGCTTCTCCCAGGCCTTCTTGCGGTAGACGTCCACCGGCAACACGGCGCTTTCCAGCACCGCGCGGCGCTGTGCCCAGCGGGTGCTGGAGCCCTGCGGGTCGGCGTCGGCCAGCACGGTCCGTTTGCCGTCCAATGCGGCATGCGCCGCCAGGTGGGTGGCGACGGTGGTCTTGCCCACCCCACCCTTGGAACCGGCTACCAGGATCGTCTTCATGCCAGCCTCGCTTCCGGGGAACGTCGTCGCAGCGTACACCGCCGTCCGTGACGGAGATAGTCGCGCTGCTGAACCCCTGCACCGGGCGGCGCTTTGCTATCGTGCGCGATCCAATGGACTGCAAGCCGGCATGAGCGAGTTACAGGACCTGAGCGCGCTGATCCGCGCCAACACCCCGCTGATCATCATCGAGACCCAGGACGAGGGTCGCATCGTGGAGCTGTTCCGGCAGACCCTGATGCATGTCTGGCGAGCCCTGCACCGCTGGTCCATCACCGAAGGCCTGCGCCGCATCGACATGGACCGCGAGGACGACGCGGTCGGCCCACCCGATGCCAGTTCGGCGCTGCAGATGATCCGCCAGGCCGAACAGCGCGGCATCTACCTGCTGCTCGATTTCCACCCCTACCTGGGCTATGCCAGCCACCAGCGCGCGCTGCGCGACCTGATCCAGCGCCGCCACTGCGAAGCCCACGTGCTGGTGCTGATCGGGGCCAAGGTGGAGCTGCCGGCCGAGCTGGAAGCCCTGGCCACCCGCTTCAACCCGCGCCTGCCCGACCTCAACGCGCTGCTGAAGATGCTGCGCGAAGAGGCCGAAGCCTACGCCCGCGAGAACGGCGGGCGGCGGGTGGAGGTGGACAACGAGGCGGTCAAGAAGATCCTGCACAACCTGCGCGGCCTGAGCATGGTGGACGCCCGCCGCATCGGCCGGCAGTTGATCTTCGCCGACGGTGCGCTCAGCCAGGACGACCTGCCGCAGCTGGCCCGGCTCAAGTTCGAGCTGCTCAACCGCGCCGGCCACCTGCACTTTGAATACGACACCACCCGCTTTGCCGACGTGGCCGGGGCCAACCGGCTCAAGCGCTGGGTCAACCAGCGCCGCCCGGTGTTTCTCGGCGGCCAGGGCCCGGCGGGGCTGGACCCGCCCAAGGGCATGCTGCTGCTCGGGGTACAGGGCTGTGGCAAGTCGATGCTGGCCAAGGCCACGGCGGCCGGCTTCGGGGTGCCGCTGCTGCGGCTGGACTTCGGCAGCCTGTACGACAAGTACCACGGCGAGACCGAGAAGAACCTGCGCGACGCCCTGGCGTCGGCCGAGCAGCTGGCGCCGTGCGTGCTGTGGATCGACGAGATCGAGAAGGGCCTGGCCAGCGGTGGCGAGGACGGGGGGGTGTCGCGGCGCGTGCTGGGCTACCTGCTGACCTGGCTGGCCGAGCGCAAGGGCGCGGTGTTCATCGTGGCCACCGCCAACCAGGTGCACGAACTGCCGGCCGAACTGCTGCGGAAGGGCCGCTTCGACGAGATCTTCTTCGTCGACCTGCCCGACGCCAACACCCGGGTGGAGCTGCTGCGCCTGCACCTGGGCCGGCGCCAGCTCAATGCCGACGATTTCGCGCTGCCGGCCCTGGCCGCCGCCGCCGACGGCTTCTCCGGCGCGGAGATCGAACAGGCGGTGGTGGCCGGGCTGTACGCCGCCCATGCCGAGGAACGCGTGCTGGACACCGACCTGCTGATGGCCGAGATCCGCAGCAGCCGGCCGCTGTCGGTGCTGATGGCCGAACAGGTCACCGCACTGCGCGACTGGGCGCGCGGCCGCACCGTAAGCGCCGACGGGTAAACGTTCGCCGCCGCGCCGACGTAGGGCCGACCGTTGGTCGGCTGACGCGCGCCGGCGGTGTCGGTGGCCCTGGGTGGACCAGCCGACCACGGTCGGCTCTACCGGTTTCTATGCGGGGTGCTGCAGTACTGCTACCCACGCCGGCAGCGTCACCAGCGACAACAGAATGCCGTACCCCACCATCGCCGCGGCCAGCCGCGGGGCCAGCCGGTGCGAGATCGCCAGGGCGGCGGCGGTGATCATGGTCGGCATCGCCGATTCCAGCACGTTCACCTGCAGCATCTGGCCCTGCAGGCCCAGCAGCCACGAGATCGGCACCGCCAGGGCGGGCATCACCAGCAGCTTCAAGACCAGCCCGATGCCCAGCGGGGTGAGTTCCTCGCGCGACAGCCGCAGCCGGATCGACAGGCCCACCGCCAGCATCACCAGCGGCAGCATGGCATCGGCCAGTTGTCTGAGGCCGTTGCCGATCCACGCGGGCGGCTGTTCGGGCATCAGCAGCAGCGCGAACAGCAGCGCCCACAGCGGCGGGAACCGTGCGATGCGCGCCAGCACCTGGGCCGCCGTGGGCGGGGTGTCGCCGCTGTAACGGGCGATCACGTAGAGGCCGAAGGTGGACAGCAGCAGGAACGTGCCGAACTGGTCATAGACCACCGCATAGGGCAGTGCAGCGTCGCCCAGCAGGGCGCGCACCATCGGGTAGCCGATGAAGCTGGAGTTGGCCAGGGCCACGCAGATCAGTAGTGCCGCGTGCACGTCGCGGGCAAACCCGCAGAGGCGCGTGGCCAGTGACACCAGCGCCCAACTGGCCAGCATCAGCAGCCAGGGCGTGGCCATCAGCCCGATCAGGCTGGCATCCAGGTGCAGCCGCGGCACGTAGGTGAGCACCGCCGCGGGCAGGCACACATACAACACCACGCGGTTGAGCACCTCGGCGCTGGTGTCAGGCAGCGCGCGCAGGCGCGCAAACAGCATGCCCAGGCCAAGCATGGTCAGGATCAGGGCGAATGCATCGAAAGCCATCGCAGCAGCCTAGCCGATGCGCAGGCCGACGCCGCCCCGACCTTGGTCGAAGCGACGTGCCACAGGGCCGGTCCGGGCGGCCGCCGCAGGCGCCGCCCGCGGGCTCAGGGCCAGGCCGGCGGTTGTGCCGCCCAGGCCTGCTGCACCTCGGCCAGGGTGGCGCGCTCGCTGTCGCGCCAGCTGGGCAGCAGGTCGGCGTAGCGCGCCGGACTGCCCCACTGCTGCGGCTCGGTGCGTACCGCCGCGGCGTACCACTGCACGGCCTCGTCTTTGCGCCCCAGGGTCCACAACGCCAGCGCATAGGTGGCCGGCACCCAGGACGGGTTGCCGCGCATGCCGCCCTGGGCCGTGCTCCACTGCGCCAGTGCCGCCTCTACCTCGCCCAGCCGGAACAGGTCCCAGCCGTAGTTCCAGCGCACCGCGCGCCCCGCCGCCGTGGTCGGCGGCGCGCTGCCGCCTGCTTCCGCATACAGGGTGCGGCCCAGCTCCGGACGCCCCTGCGAAAACGCGACGCCGGCCAGCTGCACGGTGGCATCGAGCGCTTTGCGCCCGCGCTCGCGCTGCTTCATGAGCTGGTCCACCAGGTCGCCACTGCCGGCCGGCACCACCACCATCGGAACGGCGGCGGGGTCGGTGTCGAAGTAGAACTCCTGCACTGCAGGCAGCGGCTGCGCCGCCACCCCGAATGTCGTCATTGCGGCCATCAATGCCGCAGCCAAACCAGCCGCCAGCGTCACGCCGGCGCGCCCCTGTCTTGCCACTGCCATGCAAACTCCCCCGGGTTGTCACAACAACCTCCCATCCCGATCCTAACCCCAGCGTGCGCCCGGACGCGAGTGCCCGAGGTCCATTTCGGCGCCACTGTTACAATCCGCGCCTTTCCGGTCGTGTTTGCCGCGGCCGTGCCAGCCGACTTTCCGGGCCAGCCATGACCAGTACCGCCGAACTCACCTCGCCCTCCTCCGCCAACCAGCCCGACGCCGGTGGCCTGGACGCCAGCTATACGCTGGACCACAAGTACACCCGTACCGATGGCCGCATCTACCTGAGCGGGGTGCAGGCGCTGGTGCGTCTGCCGCTGATGCAGCGCCTGCGCGACGAGGCGGCCGGGCTGGACACCGCCGGCTTCATCAGCGGCTACCGCGGCAGCCCGCTGGGCGGCTTCGACCTGGAGCTGTGGCGGGCCCGCCAGCACCTGGAGGCGGCGCGGGTGAAGTTCACCCCCGGCCTCAACGAGGACCTGGGCGCCACCATGGTCTGGGGCACCCAGCAGACCAACCTGTTCCCGGGCGCCAAGGTCCAGGGCGTGTATGGCATGTGGTACGGCAAAGGCCCCGGCGTGGACCGCTGCGGCGACGTGTTCAAGCACGCCAACGCGGCCGGCACCTCGGTGCACGGCGGCGTGCTGGCGCTGGCCGCCGACGACCATGCCTGCCGCAGCTCGACCCTGCCGCATGGCAGCGAGGACGAGTTCGTCAGCGCGATGATGCCGGTGCTGAATCCGGCCGGGGTGCAGGACATCCTGGACATGGGCCTGCTCGGCTGGGCGATGAGCCGCTATACCGGGCGCTGGATCGGCTTCAAGACCATTGCCGAGACCGTGGAATCCTCGGCCTCGGTGCAGGTGGATCCGTTCGCGCGGAAGATTTTGCTGCCCGAGGACTTCGAGATGCCGGCCGGTGGCCTCAACATCCGCTGGCCGGATCCGCCGCTGGACCAGGAAATGCGCCTGCACCGGTATGCGGTTGCCGCCGCGCAGGCCTTCGCCCGTGCCAACAGCATCGACCGGGTGGTGATGGATTCGCCGCGCGCGCGGCTGGGCATCGTCACCACCGGCAAGAGCTACCTGGACGTGCTGCAGGCGCTGGAATACCTGGGGCTGGACGAGCAGGCCTGTGCCGACATCGGCATCCGCGTGTACAAGGTCGGCATGACCTGGCCGCTGGAGCCGGTGGGCATCGCGCGCTTCGCGCAGGGCCTGGAAGACATCGTGGTGGTGGAGGAGAAGCGTGCCTTCATCGAGCGCCAGATGAAGGAACAGTTCTACAACTGGCCGGCCAGCGCCGGTCCGCGCCCGTCGATCGTGGGCAAGTATGACGAGGCCGGCACCTGGATCCTGCCGTCCACCAACGAGCTGACCCCGGCGACCATCGCCGGCGTGATCGGCCGCCGCATCCAGCGCTTCTTCACCAATGAATCCATCGAACAGCGCCTGCGCTGGATGGATGAAAAGGAAGCCGAGCTGGCCCTGCCGCGCGCCAGCTTCCCGCGCGTGCCGCACTACTGCTCCGGCTGCCCGCACAACACCTCTACCCGCGTGCCGGAAGGCTCGCGCGCGCTGGGCGGGATCGGGTGCCATTACATGGTCACCTGGATGGACCGCAGCACCGACACCTTCACCCACATGGGCGGCGAAGGCGTCACCTGGGCCGGGCAGGCCGCGTTCACCGACACCGAGCACGTGTTCCAGAACCTCGGGGATGGCACCTATTTCCACAGTGGTTCGCTGGCGATCCGCCAGGCCATCGCGGCCGGGGTCAACATCACCTACAAGATTCTCTACAACGACGCGGTGGCGATGACCGGCGGGCAGCCGGTGGACGGCACCCTGAGCGTGCCGCAGATCGCCCACCAGATGCGTGCCGAAGGCGTGCAGACGATCGTGCTGGTGAGCGATGAGATCGGCAAGTGGAACAAGCGCGAGCTGTTCCCCGAGGGCGTGGAGTTCCATGACCGCGCCGAACTGGACGCGGTGCAGAAGCAGCTGCGCGAGGTGAAGGGCACCAGCATCCTGATCTACGAACAGACCTGCGCCACCGAAAAACGCCGCCGCCGCAAGCGCGGCAAGCTGGTCGACCCGCCCAAGCGGGTGGTGGTCAATTCGCTGGTCTGCGAAGGCTGCGGCGACTGCGGGCAGAAGAGCTTCTGCGTGTCGGTGCTGCCCAAGGAAACCGAATTCGGGCGCAAGCGCGACATCGACCAGTCCAACTGCAACAAGGACTACAGCTGCACCACCGGCTTCTGCCCGAGCTTTGTCACGGTGCACGGCGGCAAGCCGCGCAAGGGCGCGCGCAGTTCGAAGACCGCGCTGCTGGACAACCTGCCGCCGCCGACCTTCCGCACCACGCTGGACCAGCCCTGGAACATCCTGATCACCGGCGTCGGTGGCACCGGCGTGGTCACCATCGGTGCGTTGCTGGGCATGGCCGGGCACCTGGAGGGCAAGGGCGCCAGCGTGCTCGACCAGACCGGGCTGGCCCAGAAGGGCGGCGCGGTGACCACCCATATCCGCATCGCGCGCACGCCCGAAGACATCCACGCGGTGCGCATCGCCGCCGGCGAAGCCGACCTGGTGGTGGGCTGCGACATGGTGGTGGTGAACGACTACTGGGCGCTGTCCAAGGTGCGCGCCGAGCGCTCGCAGGTGGTGCTCAACACCTATGAAGCGATGCCGGGCACCTTCACCACGCGCCCGGACATGCAGTTCCCGGCGGCGGACATCATTGCCGGCATCCGCGTGGCGCTGGGCGGGCGCGAACCACTGCTGCTCGATGCCACCCAGCTGGCCACCGCCCTGCTCGGCGATGCGATCGCGTCGAACCTGTTCATCCTGGGCTATGCATGGCAGCAGGGGCTGGTGCCGATCTCGTTCGAGGCGCTGATGCGTGCGATCGAACTCAACGGTGCGGCCGTGGCGATGAACCAGCAGGCGTTCGCCTGGGGCCGCCTGGCCGCGGTGGACCCGCAGGCCGTGCAGCAGGCCGCTGGCCTGGTCCGCAACGGCCACACCGATGCCGAGCGCACCCCCGGCCCGCTGCATGACCTGCCGCCGGGTGAGTGGGAAGGCAACGAATGGGGCGCCAATGCGGCCCCGCGCGATACCGGCGACGAGCGCGAGCTGCGTGGCCTGCCCGGCCATGGCGTGGGCGAAGAGGTGGCATTCCTGCCGCTGGACGACGAGCGCCTGTCGCGCTCGCTGGACGAGCTGGTCGAGCGCCGCGTGCGCTTCCTCACCGACTACCAGGACAGCGCCTACGCCGCGCGTTACCGCGCGCTGGTGGACAAGGTGCGGGCCGCCGAGTGGGACGCGGTGGGCAGCACCGCGCTGACCGAAACCGTGGCGCGCTATTACTTCAAGCTGATGGCCTACAAGGACGAGTACGAAGTGGCGCGGCTGTACACCAGCGGCGAGTTCCAGCGCCGCCTGCAGCAGCAGTTCGAGGGCGATTTCCAGGTGCGCTTCCACCTGGCCCCGCCGCTGTTTGCGAAGAAGGATGAGCAGGGCCGCCTGATCAAGCAGGAATACGGCCCGTGGATGCTCAAGGCGTTCGGCCTGCTGGCCAAGCTGAAGTTCCTGCGCGGCGGCACCTTCGACGTGTTCGGCCGCACCGCCGAGCGCCGGGGCGAGCGCCAGCTGATCGCCGACTACGAACAGACCGTGGCGCTGCTGCTGGAAGGACTGCGCGATGACCGCGTGGCGCTGGCGGTGGAGATTGCCAGCATCCCCGAACACATCCGCGGCTACGGGCACGTCAAGGAAGCGCACCTGCACAAGGCCAAGTCCCGCGAAGCCACGCTGCTGGCGCAATGGAAGAACCCGCGCGCCCTGCATATCGTGCAGGTGGCATGAGGTAAGCGAACGCTGGCATTTCTTTAAATGTCAGCGTTCGTTGACTAGACTCCAAAAGTAAGCGTTCGCTTACTTTTGGATGTGCGGAGGCTATTGAAAGCCCCGTCGTGATTCAAATGTTGACGTACGACGACACTTGCCCCCATGTCAGCACACGCTTACATTTGGGGCATGACCGTCCTCAAGACTCCCGCCGACCTGGGCCATGTGATCCGGAACCGTCGTAAGGCACTGGGCTGGGACCAGGCACGCCTGGCCTACGAGACCGGCGTCAGCCGGCAGTGGGTCATCGACATCGAGAAAGGCAAACCGCGCGCGGAACTGCAGCTGGTGCTGCGGGTGATGAATGTGCTGGGGGTTCCGCTCACTGCGGCGCTGCCCGCGCCGTCGCCGGCCGTCGCCGACCTTCCCCGCGTGGACATCAATGCGATCGTGGAACGCCACCGCCTGCCGCAGCAGGGTCGTCCGCGCGCACCGGGAAAGCCGGGCACCCTGTCGTACGCAGAGATCCTGGAGCAGGCCCGGCGAGAATTGCCGCCGTCGGTACATGAGCTGCACGCCGACTACCCGGCCACGCCCATGAAGGGGACGTGATGCTGCACGTACTCATGCAAGGCAGGCCCATGGGCCTGTTGCACATGGACGACCACGGCAACCCGCACTTCGTCTACGACCGCCAATGGCTGGCGTCAGCCGATGCGTTTCCCCTTTCGATCAGCCTTCCACTGAATCGCCCGACCCACTCGTCGGCAACGGTAGGCGCGGTGATCTGGGGCTTGCTACCCGACAACGACACCATCTTGCAGGGCTGGGGGTCGCGCTTCCATGTGTCACCCCGCAACCCGGTGGCCCTGCTGGCCCATGTGGGCGAAGACTGCGCAGGGGCCGTGCAGTTCGTGACCCCCGAGCGCCTGCCCCACGTGCTGTCGGGTGCGGCCGACGGCATTGAGCGATTGAGCAGCGCGGACGTGGCCGCCCGCCTTTCCCAAGTCCGCCGCGACGTCGGCAGTGGGCGCTGGCTGGGGGACATCGGGCAGTTCAGCCTGGCCGGTGCGCAGGCCAAAATCGCGCTGTTGCGTCTGGATGATGGCTGGGCGGTTCCCAGTGGCCGCATCCCCACCACCCACATCCTCAAACCGCCGGGCACCGACTACACCGGGTTCGTCGAGAACGAGATGTTCTGCCTGCGCCTCGCGCGTGCCATGGGCCTGCCCACGGCGGCGTCGGAGCAGTGGGATCTGGCCGGTGAAACGGCCATCTGCGTGGAACGCTATGACCGTCTGCAGACCGATGCCGGCTGGGTCCGCGTGCACCAGGAAGATTTCTGTCAGGCGCTGGGGGTGATGCCGCAGATCAAGTACCAGAACGAAGGGGGCCCGGGAGCGGCAGACCTCGCCGGCGTACTGTGGGCGCACGCCAGCCAGCCCCGTCGCGACGTGGAACTGTTCTTCAATGCGCTGGTCTTCAACTACCTGATCGGTGGAACCGACGCCCACGCCAAGAATTACTCACTGCTGCTGGGCAGTGGCGGTGAGATCCGACTGGCGCCGTTGTATGACATCTCCAGTGCGCTTCCCTATCCGCAACTGCAGAAGCGCAAGATCAAACTGGCGATGAAGATGGGCAGCCACTACAAGTGGTGGGATATCCGTCTCGGCGATTGGCGTGCGACGGCAGAGGCCATGCGGCTGGATTCCGATGCCGCCATGAAGTCATTGGCCAGCATGTGCCTGCAGCTGCCCGACGTGGCCTCACAGCAACGCCAGTTGCTGCAGCAGGAGGATATCGACCACCCCGTGCTGGAAACGCTGGTGCATGAAATCGAGCGCAGTTGCGAACGCTGCCTTCGACAGTTCAGCACCACCGCCTGATCACCCCCGCCGCCACACCCGCAGCCGGTTGTTGGCCGGCATCGCCACATCCTCCACCAGCCGTAGCCCCTGCGCAGCCGCCAGCGCGTCCACCGCTTCCGCATCGCGGATGCCCGAGTCGGGATCGCGCGCCTTCAACCACGCATCGAACTGGCGGTTGCTCTCACTGCTGAACGCTCCGTGGTAGTTGAACGGCCCGTAGATGCACAGCAGCGCGTTGTCCGCCATCACCGCCGGCAACCCGGCGAACAACGCCTGCACGTGCGTCCAACTCATGATGTGCAGGGTGTTGGCACTGAACACCGCATCGAAGCCCAGCGGCGCCGCCGGCAGGGGGGCCAGGCCGGGGCGCGGCGACAGCACCGCCTGCAGCGGCCAGGGTGCGGGTGCATTGGGCAGGGCCGCCTCGGCAAGACGCTCGGCAATACCCGCCAGGTAATCCGGGTGGTCACTGGCCTGCCACTGCAGGTGCGGCAGCCGTGCGCCGAAGTACGCCGCGTGCTGCCCGGTGCCGCTGCCAATCTCCAGTACGCGCGTGCGGTCGTGCAGGTGCCGCTGCAGCACCGCCAGGATCGGCTCACGGTTGCGTTCGCAGGCCTCGGACCACCGTTGCTGGCTCATGCAGTGCTCAAGATGAATTGGACAAGACACATCCAACCATGACCGCAGTCACTTGTGCCACTGCCGCGCGCCACCGAAAGTCGAGGACTTGTCCACTGTCGCCGGCCCCTCGCCCGCGACCGTACCCGGGGAATCGCAAGCTGTGCAACGCCGTGAGTTTCTGACGCTGTCTGGAATGGGCCTGGCTGGCCTGATGCTGCCGCACTCCCGCCTGATCGCCGCCGAGCAGCTGCTCGAGCCGGGCGACGTGGCCCGCAAGAAGGCCTTGGCCGAGGCGGCACTGGGGACCGCCAAACGGTTGGGGGCCAGCTACTGCGACGTGCGCATCGGGCGCTACCTCAACCAGGCGGTGATCACCCGCGAGGCGCAGGTGCAGAACATCACCAACCGCGAATCGTCGGGCATCGGCATCCGGGTGATCGTCAACGGCGCCTGGGGGTTTGCCGCCACGCACCAGCAGACGCCGGCGGCGGTGAAGGCCGCGGTGGAACAGGCGGCGGCCATCGCCCGGGCCAACGCCAGCGTCCAGACCCGTCCGGTCCAGCTGGCACCGGTGCAGGGCGTGGGCGAGGTGAGCTGGAAGACGCCGCTGCGCAAGAACGCGATGGCCGTGCCGATCCAGGACAAGGTGGACCTGCTGCTGAGCTTGAACGCCGCCGCGCTCAATGCCGGCGCCAACTTCATCAATTCCACCCTGTTCCTGGTCAACGAACAGAAGTACTTCGCTTCCAGCGACGGCTCCTTCATCGACCAGGACGTACACCGCATCTGGCTGCCGTTCACCGCGACCGCGATCGACAAGAGCAGCGGCAAGTTCCGCACGCGCGCCGGGTTGTCCTCGCCGATGGGCATGGGCTACGAATTCCTCGACGGCGACGCCAGCGGCAAGATCGCCCTGCCCGGCGGCATCACCGCCTACCGTGATTCCTACGACCCGGTGGAAGATGCCATCGCCGCGGCGCGACATGCGCGCGAGAAGCTCAAGGCCCCGTCGGTCAAGCCGGGCAAGTACGACCTGGTGCTGGACCCGTCCAACCTGTTCCTGACCATCCACGAGAATGTCGGCCACCCGCTGGAGCTGGACCGCGTGCTGGGCTACGAGGCCAACTACGCCGGCACCAGCTTTGCCACCCTGGACAAGCGCGACGCCGGCTACCGCTGGGGCAGCGAGCGGGTCAACTTCTTCGCCGACAAGACCGCCCCCGGCAGCCTGGGCGCGGTGGGCTACGACGATGAGGGGGTCAAGACCAGGCGCTGGGATCTGGTCAAGGACGGCATCCTGGTCAACTACCAGGCCACCCGCGACGAGGTGCACCTGCTGGGCGAGACCGAATCGCACGGCTGCAGCTACGCCGATTCCTGGTCCAGCGTGCAGTTCCAGCGCATGGCCAACGTCTCGCTGGCCCCGGGCAAGACCCCGCTGAGCGTGGCCGACATGATCAAGGACGTGGAGAACGGCATCTACATCCACGGCCGCGGCTCGTACTCCATCGACCAGCAGCGCTTCAACGCGCAGTTCGGCGGCCAGCTGTACTACCAGATCAAGAACGGCCAGATCACCGGCATGGTCGAAGACGCGGCCTACCAGATCCGCACGCCGGAATTCTGGAATGCCTGCAGCGCCATCTGCGACGAACGCGACTTCCGCTTCGGCGGCTCGTTCTTCGATGGCAAGGGCCAGCCCGGCCAGGTGTCGGCGGTGTCGCACGGCTCGTCGACCACGCGCTTCGATGGCATCAACATCATCAACACCGCGCGCAGCCTGGGATGAGCATGCCCTGCCCACCGTGCATTTCGTCATTTGACGCCCCCTTCCGATGGCCGCAAGAATCGGGGCCACCGCCCCGGCGGTCGCTGTGATGTCGCCGTTTCCCTGCCACCCCCACACCGACGTGGAGAGCTGCCTTGCAAAGACGTGACTTCCTTGCCCTGACCGGGCTTACCGCTGGCGGACTGATCGTGCCGTCATTCTTCGGCAAGGTGATCGCCGCCGAGCAGCTGCACAGCACGCTGGACCTGGGGCTGAAGAAGCGCCTGGCCGACGCCGCGCTGGCCGCTGCCCGCCAGGCCGGCGCCACCTACTGCGACGTCCGCATCGGGCGCTACCTGCGCCAGTTCGTGATCACCCGCGAAGACAAGGTGCAGAACGTGGTTAACACCGAATCGACCGGTGTGGGCATCCGCGTGATCGTCAACGGCGCCTGGGGCTTTGCCGCCACCAACCAGCTGGGCACCGCCGACGTGGCACGCGCCGCACAGCAGGCGGCCGCCATCGCCAAGGCCAACTCAGGTGTGCAGACCGCGCCGGTACAGCTGGCCGCCGCGCCGGGCGTGGGTGAAGTGAGCTGGAAGACGCCCATCCGCAAGAACGCGATGGACGTGCCGATCAAGGAGAAGGTGGACCTGCTGCTGGACGTCAACGCCGCCGCGTTGGCCGCCGGTGCCAGCTTCGTCAACTCGATGCTGTTCCTGGTGAACGAGCAGAAGTACTTCGCCTCCACCGATGGCTCCTACATCGACCAGGACGTGCACCGCATCTGGGCCCCGATGACCATCACCGCCATCGACAAGGCCAGCGGCAAGTTCCGCACCCGCGAGGGCCTGTCCGCGCCGATGGGCATGGGCTACGAGTATCTCGATGGCGCCGCCGCCGGCAAGGTGCTCACCCCCAACGGGGTGGTCAACTACAGCTCGTCCTACGACATGAAGGAAGACGCCATCGCCGCGGCCAAGCAGGCGCAGGAGAAGCTGAAGGCGCCGTCGGTGAAGCCGGGCAAGTACGACCTGGTGCTGGACCCCTCGCACACCTGGCTGACCATCCATGAATCGGTCGGCCATCCGCTGGAACTGGACCGCGTGCTCGGCTACGAAGCCAACTACGCCGGCACCAGCTTCGCCACCCTGGACAAGCGCGAACAGCACTTCCAGTACGGCAGCGACAAGGTCAACATCTTCGCCGACAAGACCCAGCCGGGCAGTCTCGGCGCGGTGGCCTACGACGACGAAGGCGTCAAGACCAAGCGCTGGGACCTGATCAGCGACGGCAAGCTGGTGGACTACCAGACCATCCGCGACCAGGCCCACATCCTCGGCAAGACCGCCTCGGACGGCTGCTGCTATGCCGATTCCTGGTCCAGCGTGCAGTTCCAGCGCATGGCCAACGTGTCGATGGCGCCGGGCAAGACCCCGCTGAGCGTGGCCGACCTGGTCAAGGACGTGGAAAACGGCATCTACATCATCGGTGACGGCTCCTTCTCCATCGATCAGCAGCGCTACAACGCGCAGTTCGGTGGCCAGCTGTTCTACGAGATCAAGAACGGCAAGATCACCCGCATGCTCGAAGACGTGGCCTACCAGATCCGCACGCCGGAATTCTGGAACGCCTGCAGTGCCGTGGCCGACGAACGCGACTACCGCCTGGGCGGTTCGTTCTTCGACGGCAAGGGCCAGCCGGGCCAGGTCTCGGCGGTCTCGCACGGGTCGTCCACCGCGCGCTTCAACGGCATCAACGTCATCAACACCGCGCGCAGCCTCGGCTGACCGGTCAGGAGCCTACGAATCATGAGTATCTTCACCGAAGCACAAGCCAAGGCCATCCTCGACAAGGTCATCGCGCTGTCCAAGGCCGATGAATGCACCGCCGTGCTGGCCGGCTCGATCAACGGCAACATCCGTTTCGCGCTGAACAACGTGTCCACCAGCGGCATCGTGGACAACACCGAACTGGCCGTCACCGTTGCCTTCGGCAAGCGCGTGGGCACCGCCTCGATCAACGAGTTCGACGATGCCGCGCTGGAACGCGTGGTGCGCCGCGCCGAAGACCTGGCCCGCCTGGCCCCGGAAAACCCGGAGTTCATGCCGGCCATCGGCAAGCAGACCTACACCCCCAGCCCCACCTTCAGCGCGTCCACCGCCGCCATCGACCCGGCGTTCCGCGCCAAGGTCGCCGCCGACTCGATCGCGCCGTGCCGCGGCAAGGGCCTGATCGCCGCCGGCTTCCTGGAAGACGGCCAGGGCTTCTACGCCACCGCCAACAGCAACGGCAACTTCGGCTACCAGCGCAGCACCAACTTCGATTACACCTGCACCGTGCGCACCGAAGATGGCCGCGGTTCGGGCTGGGTGGGTCGCAACCTCAAGGATGCGGCCGACTTCAAGGCCGACCAGGACATCCAGATCGCGATGCGCAAGGCCACCGAGTCGTCCGAGGCCAAGGCACTGGAGCCGGGCAAGTACACGGTGATCCTGGAGCCGGCCGCTGCTGCGGGCCTGATCAGCTTCATGATGAATTTCTTCAGTGCGCGCTCGGCCGATGAAGGCCGCAGCTTCCTGTCCAAAAAAGGCGGCGGCAACAAGCTGGGCGAGCAGGTCTACGACCCGCGCGTGAACATGCATGCCGACCCGTGGCACCCCGAAGCCCCGGTACTGCCGTGGGATGGCGAAGGCATGCCGCGTGGCAAGCTGCCGATCATCGAGAACGGCAAGGTCGCCAACCTGGAATACACCCGGTTCTGGGCGCAGAAGCAGGGCAAGACCGCCAATGCCACCCCGGGCAACCTGCTGATGAGCGGTGGCGACAAGAGCACCGCCGAGCTGGTGCGCGGCACCCAGAAGGGCATCCTGGTCACCCGTACCTGGTACATCCGCATGGTCGATCCGCAGACCGTGCTGCTGACCGGCCTGACCCGCGACGGCACCTTCTACATCGAGAACGGCCAGATCAAGTACCCGGTGAAGAATTTCCGCTTCAACGAATCGCCGGTGATCATGCTCAACAACATCGAAGAGCTGGGCAAGCCGGTGCGCGTGGCCGGTGACGAGTCGAACTTCGTGATGATGATTCCGCCGATGAAGCTGCGCGATTTCACCTTCACCTCGTTGTCCGACGCGGTCTGATGCACGGATGAACCGCGCGCAGTTCCTGCGCCTGCTGCTGGGCAGCGCCGCATTCGCGGCGTTGCCCTCACCGGCGCGCGCCCAGGCCGGACGCTACGACTTCTGGTTCACCCGCCTCAAGTACGACTCCGGCGACTGGGACGTGGATGCGCGCATGCCGTCCAACGTGATCACCTCGCTGATCGACTACACCTCCCTGCGCGTGGACCCGACCGAGCATGTCATCGCCCTGTCCGACCCGCGCATGCTGGAAGCGCCGTTCTGCTATCTGGCCGGGCACAAGCTGGTGGAGTTCAACGCCGCCGAGCGACAGAACTTCGTGCGCTATGTGCGCAACGGGGGCTTCGTGTTCGTGGATGACTGCAACCACGACATCGACGGCCTGTTTGCGAAATCGTTCGAGGCGCAGATGGCCAGGCTGTTCGGCCCCAAGGCGCTGAACAAACTGCCCAACAACCATGCGCTGTACCGCAGCTTCTTCCGCTTCCCCGACGGGCCACCCGCCACCGGCTTCGAGCTCAATGGCTGGGGCGATGACCTGGTGCATGACTACCTCAAGGGCATCGAGGTGGATGGCCGGCTGGGCCTGCTCTACAGCAACAAGGATTACGGCTGCGAGTGGGACTACGACTGGCGCAACAAGCGGTTCCTGGCCGAAGACAACACCCGTTTCGCGGTCAACATCGTGATGTACGCGTTGAACAACTAGCCTTCTTCCTGATTCTCCAGCCACGCATGGCGTGGCTCTCCGCCGATTGATGCGAGCGCCTTATGACCACCGACCGCCTGGATGACCTTCTCCCCAAACTGCAGCACCTGCGCGCCGCGCTGGGCCAGGCCGTGGTGGGCCAGCACGCGGTGGTGGAGCAGCTGCTGATCGGCCTGCTGGCCGGCGGCCATTGCCTGCTTGAAGGTGCGCCCGGGCTGGGCAAGACCCTGCTGGTACGCTCACTGGGCCAGGCGCTGGAACTGCAGTTCCGGCGGGTGCAGTTCACCCCGGACCTGATGCCCAGCGACATCCTGGGCACCGAGCTGCTGGAGGAAGACCACGGCACCGGCCACCGCCACTTCCGCTTCCAGCAAGGCCCCATCTTCACCCACCTGCTGCTGGCCGACGAGCTCAACCGCACCCCGCCCAAGACCCAGGCCGCGCTGCTGGAAGCCATGCAGGAACGCACGGTCAGCTACGCCGGTACCACCTACACCCTGCCTGCCCCGTTCTTCGTGCTGGCCACGCAGAATCCGATCGAGCAGGCCGGTACCTATCCGCTCCCCGAGGCCCAGCTGGACCGCTTCCTGCTTCACGTGCGCGTGGATTACCCCACCGAACAGGAAGAGCGCGACATCCTGCTGCAGACCACCGGCAGCGCGACGGGCAGCGTGCCCAAGGTGATGGACGCCGAGGACGTGCTGGCCCTGCAGGCCGCCGTGCGCCAGGTGCATGTCAGCGATGACGTGCTCACCTGGATCACCCGGCTGGTGCGCGCCAGCCGTCCGGGCACCGCCGCCCCGGAGGCGATCAACCAGTGGATCAAGTGGGGCGCCGGCCCGCGTGCCGGGCAGTCGCTGGTGCTGGCGGCCAAGGCGCGCGCATTGCTGCAGGGGCGCTTCGCCGCTACCCGTGAGGACGTGCAGGCGCTGGTGGCACCGGTGATGCGCCATCGCCTGCTGCTGTCCTTCGCCGCCGAGGCCGAGCAGAAGAGTGCCGACGATGTGATCGCCGCGCTGCTGCAGGCCGTGCCGTTCCCCGCCTGAGCACGCCGTGACGCTGCACGCCCCCATTGCCATTCCCGCCGACGTGCGCAGCCGCCTGAAGGCGCTGCGCCTGGTGCCGCGGCGCGCGCGCGGTGCGCACGGCATTGGCCAGCATGCCAGCCGCAGCCGCGGTGCCGGGCTGGAGTTCGCGCAGTACCGCGCCTACGAGCCGGGTGACGAACTGCGCCAGATCGACTGGAAGCTGTACGCCCGCTCGGACCGCTTTTTCGTGCGCGAATCCGAGCGTGAGAGCCCGATCACCAGCTGGGTACTGGTGGATGCCAGCGCCTCGGCCGCCCAGTACGACCGCGCCCGCCCGGACTGGTCGCGCCTGGACCACGCCTGCGCCACCGCGGCCTGCCTGGTCGAACTGGCGCTGCAGCAGGGCGACCGCTTCGGCGTGATCGCCGTCAATGGCGAGGGCGTGCATTTGGTGCCGGCCGGCAGCGGCCCGCGCCAGCGCGACCGTGTGCACCTGCTGCTGCGCCAGCTGCGCGCGCACGGCGGCTGGCCGTCCATGGACATGCTGCGCCCGGTATGGGAGCGCGTGCAGCCCGGTGACCTGCTGGTGGCCCTTGGCGATGGTTTCGACGCGGCCGGCACCGTGCTGCTGGAACGCCTGGCTGCCGCGCGCCGCGAGGTGCTGCAGGTGCAGCTGTTGAGCGCCGACGAGCGCGACTTTCCGTTCACCGACGGCCATCGCTTCCGCGATCCGGAAACCGGCGAGGAACTGCTGGGCGACGGGCGCGCCATCCGCGCCGATTACCTGGTCCGCTTCGCCCAGGCCCAGCGCGAACTGCAGGCACGCCTGCACGCCAGCGGCATCGCCCATGCGGTGGGCTACCTGGACCAACCGCTGGATGCACCGCTGCGCCCGCTGTTCGGCCCGGGCGGCGGCGCATGAGCCTGGCGCTGCTGTTCCCGCTGGGCCTGCTGGCGCTGGCCGCGTGGCTGGTGCCGCTGCTGGTCCACCTGGCGCGTCGCCATCAGTACGCACCGCTGGATTTTGCCGCCCTGCGCTGGCTGCGCGCCAAGGTGCGGCCGCGCCAACGCGTGCGTTTCGACGAGTGGCCGCTGCTGCTGGTGCGCCTGGCCCTGCTGGCCGCCCTGGCGCTGCTGCTGGCGCGTCCGGTACTGCAGGGCAGCGCTGCCGATACGCATCCGGTGATTGTCGTGGCCCCCGGACTCGACGTCGCCGCACAGCAGGCACGGCAGCCGAACGCGGACTGGCGCTGGCTGGCACCGGGCTTCCCACCGCTGGAACAGCCCGCCCCCACTGGCGCGCAGCCGCTGGTGAGCCTGCTGCGCGAGCTGGATCAGCAGCTGCCGGCCGGGGCGCCGCTGACCGTCTACGTGCCCGACCCGATGCCGGGCGCGGATGCCGAACGCCCGCGGCTGTCGCGCAACGTGCAGTGGCAACCGTTGGCGGTGGCGCCACCGACCGCAGCGCGGCCCCCGACGAGCGCGCCGCGCCTGCACCTGGGCGTCGATGCCGATGCACAGGCGCAGCGCGTGTTCAGTGCGGTGCAGCGCGCCTGGAGCGCAACGCCGCTCGCACCGGCCACCGCAGCGGTACCCGGCACCGGCGACATCGGCGTGTGGCCGTCCACCGCCCCGCTGCCGCCGGCCTGGCAGGCCTGGCTGGAGCGCGGTGGCACGCTGCTGGGCACGCTGTCGGTGCCGCACGACGCGACCGGTGCGGTGGTGCTGCGCGACGCACAGGGCGACCCAGTCCTCAGCGAGTACCGGGTCGGCAGCGGGCGTCTGCTGCGCTTCCACGCAGCGGTATCGCCCGCGGCGTCGCCCGGCCTGCGCGACCCGGACTTCCCCCGGCAGCTGCTGCACCTGGTGCGCCCCGTTGCCCCGCCGCAGTGGGTTGCCGCCAGCGCGCACGCACCCGTGCGCGGTGCCCGCGCGCCCACGCCGCAACCACGCGACCTCGCGCCGTGGCTGCTCGGATTGATCGTGCTGCTGTTCTCGCTTGAACGCTGGCTGGCCACGTCGCCCCGGCGCGGGGGGACGGCATGATCGCCGCCCTGCAGCAGCGCTGGCGGCAGGCCCGCCGACGTCGGTGGTGGTCAACGCTGCTGCTGGCGTTGCCGCTCGCGTTGGGCGCCACGGCCGTGGCGTTGCGCCTGGGCGGATTCGACATCGCCACGGGGGTGCTGCTGGTGGCGTTGCTGGCCGGTGCCGCGCTGGCCACGTGGCGCAGCCGCCAGCTGGACCGACGCTGGCTGGTCCGCCAGCTCGACCGCCACGCCGCGCTGCAGGACAGTGCCGACCTGCTGTTCGCGCCCGACGCTGCGCTCAACCCCCTGCAGCGCCGCCAGCGCGCACATGTGCAGACCGCGTTGCAGACACGAACGCCCGACCTGCGGGCGGCATGGCCGCGTCGTGCCCTGCTGGTGGCCTGGCTGGGTGCACTGGTGGTGATCGCGCTGGCACTGGGATGGCCGCGCAGCAGCGGCGGCACGGCGCTGCCAGCGCTGGCCACCGCCCCGCGTGCCACCCCCACACAACCGCCCCGCCTGCAGTCCAGCCGGCTGGCGATCAACGCCCCGGCATACACCGGGCAGGCAGCGCGGGTGCAGAGCACGCTGGATGCAAAGGTCGCCCAGGGCAGTGCCCTGCAGTGGTCCCTGCGCTTCAGCGCACAGCCCGGCGAGGCCGTGCTGCAGTTCCATGATGGCCGCCGTGTCGCCCTGCGTCGCGAGGGCGACAGCTGGACCGGCACGTGGACCGCCGACCGCCCCGCGCTGTACCGCGTGGTCACCATGCCGGCGCTGTCAGGGCAACGTCTGTACCGCCTGGATGTGCAGCCCGACCAGCCGCCCCGCGTGCGCGTGCTCTCCCCGGACCGCACGCTGGTGCTGGGCACGGCCGGGCAACAGCAGTGGGCGCTGCAGTTCGAGGCCAGCGACGACCACGGCGTGGCCGCCGATGCCCAGCTCAAGATCACCCTGACCCAGGGCAGCGGCGAGAACATCACCTTCCGCGAACAGACCCTCACCCTGGCCGGCAGCGGCGCGCCCACGCTGCGCCGCTTCGCGCGCACGCTGGACCTGGCCGCGCTGGGTGCCGAGCCGGGCAATGATGTGATCGCCCAACTGCAGGTGCGCGACAACCGTGCACCCACGCCACAGACCGCGCAGAGCACCAGCGTGATCCTGCGCCTGCCCAGCGTGGAGCAGGTGCAGGGCGCGGAACTGGAAGGCATGGTCAAGAAAACGTTGCCCGCCTACTTCCGTAGCCAGCGCCAGATCATCATCGACGCCGAGGCACTGATCAAACTGCGTCGCCAGCTGCCTGCCGAAGAATTCATCAAGCGCGCCGACGCCATCGGCGTGGACCAGCGCATCCTGCGCCTGCGCTACGGCCAGTTCCTGGGCGAGGAAAGCGAAGGCGGCGCCAAGCCGCCGCCGACCAGCGACGCACTACCCACCAGCGACACCCCGACGGCCGACGCGCACGACGCCACCGATGACCACGCCCATGCGCAGACCGACACCAGCGAACACGCACAGGCCGGCCATGACGGCCATGATCATGCGGCCGCCACGGCGGAAGCAGCGCCGGTGTTCGGCAGCGCCACCGACGTGCTGTCCGAGTACGGCCACACCCACGACCACGCCGAAGCAGCCACCCTGCTCGACCCGCAGACCCGCGCCACGCTGAAAGCCGCACTGGACCAGATGTGGTCGTCCGAAGGCGAACTGCGCCAGGGCCGGCCCGAGGCTGCGCTGCCGTACGCCAACAAGGCCCTGGCCTTCATCAAGCAGGTGCAGCAGGCCGAGCGCATCTACCTGGCACGGGTGGGCCCGGAGCTGCCGCCCATCGATGAAAGCCGCCGGCTCAGCGGCGACCGCACCGACCTGGCCAGCCGCACCCTGCCCATCGCCGCGGTGCCCGCACCGGAGCCGGCCATCGTGAGCGCCTGGCAACAGCTTGCCGACCCGGCCAGCACGCCCGACCTGGACGCCATCGCGCAGTGGCTGCAGCGCAACGACAGCCGCCTGCCCGATCCGCTCAGCCTGGCCGCGGCCATCGAAGAGCTGCGGGTCGCGCCGGACTGTGGCGCGTGCCGTGCGGTACTGCGCGCGCGTCTGTGGCGGGCGTTGTCGCGGCCCACGCCACAGGTGTCGCGGCGCACGCCGCCCGATCGCATGGGCCAGGCCTACCTGGATGCCCTGGAGGCCACGCGATGAATGACGCCGCCTGGATCGCGTCGGCACTGCTGGCCATCGTGCTGGCCGGCAGCGTTCGCACGCTGCTGCAGCAGCGTCGCAGCCGCACGCGCACTACCGCGCGCATCCTCGCGCTGTTGGTGCTGCAGCTAGGCGCGGCCGCGCTGCTGTACTTCACCCTGTTGCCGCCACCGGTGCACATCGCCGCCCAGCACCTGACCGTCCTGACCGGCCACGCAACGACCGCATCGAACACCGCCACCGACGGCACCGTGATTGCACTGCCGGAAGCGCCCTCGCGCAGCGGTGCCCGCATCGCGCCCGACCTGGCCACTGCATTGCGCCAGCATCCCGGCACGCAGGCCCTGGTACTGCGGGGTGATGGGCTGGCCGCGCGTGACCGCGACACCGCGCTGCCTGCGGAGGTCACGCTGCAGCCGGCGGCCGCGCCGCGCGGCTGGGTGGCCTTGCAGCCACCGGCCATCACCGTGCCCGGCGCGCCGTTCACGGTGCGGGCGCGGGCCCAGGGCGTGACCGCTGCGCGCGCCGAACTGCTTGATCCGGCCGGCAGCGTCGTGGACCGCGCCGTGCCCGGCCGCGATGGCAGCGTTGCGCTGGACGGCGTTGCGCGTGCCAGCGGCCGCAGTGAATTCAGCCTGCGCCTGCTCGACGCCGACAGGCACGTAGTGGATACCGTGCCCGTGCCGTTGCAGACCGACGACGCCCCCGGCGTGCGGGTGCTGGTGCTGGCCGGCGCCCCCACGCCGGAGCTGAAATACCTGCGTCGCTGGGCGACCGATACCGGCCTGGAGCTGCACGCCCAGGCAAGCGCGGGCGCCGGGGTGATGCTCGGCGACGCACCGGTGGCCCTGACCGCCGCGCGCCTGGCCGCGACCGATGTTCTGATCCTCGATGAGCGCAGCGTGGCCGCGCTTTCCCCGGCCCAGCGCGCGGCCGTGCAGCAGGCGCTGCGCGACGGCCTCGGGGTACTGGTGCGCAGCGGCGGCCCGCTTACGGATGGCACGCGGCAGACACTGCGTAGCTGGGGCCTGGCGACAAGCGGCAACAACCAGAGCCTGCCGCTGCGCCTGGCCGCCGATCCGGATCCTGCGCTGCTGCAGGCGCGGCGTGGGCCGCAGCGCGCGGCCAGCGCACCCACCGCCGCCATCGACGAGGCCGACAGCACCTCGCACAACGCCCCGTTGCCTGCGCTGGAGCAGTTCAACCTGCGCGCCCTGGATGCCACGCCGCTGCTGCACGATGCCGGCGGTGCCGCGCTGGGCGGCTGGCGCGACGTCGGCCGCGGTCGCCTCGCGCTGCTGCCCGTTACCGACAGTTACCGTCTGGTACTGGCCGGCCGCGACGATCGTCATGCCGAGCTGTGGAGCAGCGTGGTGGCCAACCTGGCGCGCCCGCTGGCGGTTCCGGCCTCTGTGCGCGCGGGCAGTGCCACGCCATGGGCCGGCGAACGCATCGCGCTGTGCGCGCTGGCCGATGGCACCACGGTACGCAGCCCGCAGGGCGCCACGGTGGTGCTGCACATCGATCCGGATACCGCGGGCGATCGCTGTGCCGGCTACTGGCCGCAGCAGGCAGGTTGGCACCACCTGCAGATCGGCACGCGCACCCAGGCGTTCTACGTGTTCGACCCGGCGCACGCGCAGGCGATGCATCGCCAGCAGACCCGCGAGGCCACCGCGCTCCGCGTCGCGACCGCCGGCAGCGCCGGCGCGAAGGCCGCTCGCGCGGTGCCGGGACCGCGCTGGCCCTGGTTGCTGGCCTTCGTGCTGGTGGCGGGCCTGCTGTGGTGGCTGGAACGCCGCCGCGGGCCGGCCACCACCGGTTAGGCGTTCAGGCGCGCGCTCACCCTGCCGGCGACCTGCGCCGGTGGACGCTGTGGAAGCGCACGGTGATGCCACCGCAGACGCCATGGCCGCGCTGCCATGGAAGCAGCGCGCTGCGCACCACGCGTCAATCGCGTCACTTGAACAGCACGATGCCGAACAGACCCCTTCGCACCGGTGCCCGGTATTCCGAGGCCGCACTAGCGAACGGCCGCCTCGCCGGTGCGTCTCCAACATGCGACACAGCGTGAAGTCGCCGCTGCACCGCGCGCGGCGTCACGCAGGCAGCGCGGGCCTGCCATTTGCCCTGTCAGGCCGCGCGCGGCAGACTAGCGCCCGCCACACGCCGCTCCAATGGAGGGAGCCATGAACGACATGATGTCGTGCGCCGGTCGCACGCGTTACCTGCCCGATCCGCCCCGGCCCAACCGCCCACGTGCGGAGGCAACGCGATGACCTTCTGGATCATCCTGAAACTGGTGCTGCTGGGGCTGGCCCTTTTCAGCTTCCTCTCCTACAAGTCGCGGCGCAGCGACAATCACGGTGCGCTGGCGCGGCTGCGCGAGGCCCCCGTGCTGCGCACCTTGACGCCCGACGAAGCACGGGCGCTGGAACCGCTACGCGTGGCCAGCGGACTGAGCTGGGCGCCGGAGGTACGGGCGCTGCGTGGACGCTTCAGCCGCCACGGCATCGAGGTCAACGGCGCCGAAACCCTGCACGACACGCTGGGCGATGTGGAGGTGGTGTTGCCCTACGACGCGCTGGCGTTCCTGCACGACGACGACAACGATGCCGAGGTGGTGCTGTGCGCCAAACAGGCCATTGTGGTGCGGCTCAACGGGTTCAGCGTGGTGGACGGGCGTGCCCGCACCCTGCAGCAGGCAAACGCCCACGCCGAGGATGACCTGCCGCCTCCCCTGCCCGGCCAGACTGGCCAGGCGAACGCTGACGCCACGAACGGACGGCCGCTGCCGCCCGCCGCTGAAACGCCCGTGGTGGTGCTGGAACGGCGTATGGAAACCGCCGAGGAAGCGGCACTCCGCCAGCCCAGCTCGCGCGTGTGGAAGATGGCCGGCCTCTGGGTGCTCGCGTTCGTCCTGATGCTTGTAGTGGCCCATGCCGATCTCGGCGGTGCACGCGTGCCGCTGCTCCTGGTGGCCCTGGGGATTGCCGGCGGAGCGATGTGGTGGCAATGGCGCCGCCCCTCCCTGTCCACGTCGATGCAGCCGCGCGCGGTGAACCGCGTGCACGGGCCCTTGCGCCTGGTAGACCTGCCCAATCCGACCAATGCGGCGCTGCGCACCCACCACTACTTCCTGGGCGATGCGTTGCAGGTGCAGGTGCCGGCGCACTGGCAGCGCGCCGGCCGGCTGCCGCTGGGGCAGCCGGTGGAGGTGGAGATCCTGGCCACCAGCGGCGAAGTGCTGGCGATGGGCACCCCGTGGTCGCAGGTGGACGAAGCACGCCGCTTCCCGGAGGTGCGCTGGGGCCATCACGTGGTGCTGCTCACGGTCGGGCTACTGGCAACCTTCGCGGCGCTGCTCAGCAGCAACGGCGTCACCGACGACATGGCCCTGGCATGGCAGGGACTGCGTGGCGGAGAAACCCGCAGCGATGCCACGCCGGCCATGCTGGCGCAGCGCCCGCCACGCGGTGGCGACCAGGTCAAACTGCGTGGCGAAGGCCAATGCGAACTCGCCCTCACCTCCCTGCAGGACCTCGATACGGCCATCGTGCTGCCCGACTGCAGCCGCGTGCGTTGGGGCGGCACGCCGGTGACGCTGCCCGGGCTGCAGATGCCCGCCGCGCTGCTGTCGCTGTACCGTGGCGACTATGTCAGTGCCCGCGAAGACAACACGTCGGCCATGCTGCGCCTGCTCATGTTGCAGCAGGCCGGCGCCGATCCTTACGCACAGGCCGCACTGTCGGCCCGCCATGGCGGCGGCAAGATCGTGAGCGGCATGGGCAATCTGGTGGAGGTCGTCGAACAGGCGTGCGCCGCCGGCCTGGAGGACTGCGACGCGCTGAAGCGCGAGATCGTGGACGAGCTTGCCGCCACGGCAGACGTGGATGGCCGGGAGCTCGCCCTGGACAGCTGGCCACTGCTGGCCCGCGAACTGCGCCGTGCCGTCGAGGAAGGCAACGACGGCATGCTGATGCCATCGCACCAGTTGAGTGCGCTGCAGGACATTACCCGTGGCCATGCCGGCACCGCCATCGCGCGGCAGCTGCAGACGCTTGCCCCGCAGCTGCTGTCGCTGCAGCAGGGCGGCGTGGTACTGGCCACCCCGCACGACCTGCGTGGCGATACCAACGCGGCACGTCACGACGCAGCCGACGTGCGTGCCGCATCGGTACTGGATCGCTGGGAGCAGGCGATGACAACCATGGCCACGCCGGTGCGGTTCACCGTGGACGGCCTGGTGGTGGGCCGCCACGAAGACGCCGCCGGGCTGCGCCTGGAGGTGGATACCGACGCTGACCAGGGCCGCATCGTGGCCGCCGCTGCCAACACACTGGCCCTGCTGCTGGCCATTGTGCTGGCACTGGGCCAGGCCGCGCTGCTGTGCCGGGCGGTGGCCCGGGCGCGGACGCGCCGCCGCGCGCTGGACGCGGACATGCAGGCCCGCCCGGTACCGGGGCTGCCGGCCTGACGCACGTGGTGTCCGCGTGCTGGCCCGGCCCGCCAGCGTCGCGCCGGGCTGTGTCCGGCGTTACCGCGGCGGGGTGCGCCGGTACACCCCGTTGAAGCGCACGTTCATGCCGCCGCATTCGCTGTTGTCGGCCACGATCAGGTAGTCGCCCAGCAGCTGGGCGCGCAGCGTGCAGGTGCTGTCCTGGAACACCACCGTGTCACCCGTCGGCACGGCCAGCGCTTCCACCTGGCCCATGTTCGGCCCGTACGGGCGCACCTCCGGGGTGGGATTGGCCGACGGCCAGTAGGCATCGCCCTCCACGTACAACTGGCCGCCACGCACGTCGATGACCAGCTGGTCATCGCCATCGCGCCAGTGGCCGGCCCATGCCTGCAGGGTCGGCGCGGGCAGCGGCTGCGGCTGCAGGCGCGTGCTGGCCACCCAGCCCGCACTACCGCCCGCGTTGTTGGGGAAGAACGCGCAGCGATGGCTGCCCAGGTCGCGTCCGGTGATCACCGTATCGCCGGGTACCACGTAGCTGCGCTGGCGGCACGCCGGTTCGCCCTTGGCCGGGCAGCCGTCCAGGTCGCCGAGCAGGTACAGGCGCGGTGCACCGATCACCCTGGCCAGCGCGAAGCTGCTCTGCTCGGCCGGAAAGGCGCCGTTGCGGCAGCTGCCATTGTCGGCGCTGCTGGCCAGGGCAGTGACGGGAAGCACGGCGGCAAGCAGGAACAGGCAACGCAGGGACATGGCAGCGCCAGGCTGGAAAGGGGCGACAGAATAGCCGCTCACTTCTGCGGCGGCGCCACGCAGCCCTGCTGCGGATCGCAGAACTGCAGCGCCCGCCGTTGCTGCTGCTCGCTCAGCTGCGGCGGCGGGCGGGCGATGGCCGACTGGATCTGGTCCGGCCCGCCGGTGATCTTGTTGATGCCCTGGGCGGTTTTGACGATGCCGTAGACGATCCCCATCATCACGTAGCCGCCGCTGATGCCGACCTGCTCGGGGCTCGGCGGCTCGCGCCAGTCGCGGCTAAAGCGGTTGTTTTCGGCCTGCACCGGGCTCTTGAACCGGTACAGATCCAGCGGCACGTCTTCATCGGGCTTGATCGCACGGACTTCGCCCAGCGTGGTGACGTCGCCTGTGGCGGCGACCGGCGCCACCGGCGGCTGCGGATCCGGCTCGGGTGCCGGTGGCTGCTGGGCCTGTACCCGCGCGGCCAGCATCATGCCAGCCAACGCTGCTGCTTGATATCCCACACGTGCCACAGCTGCCCATCCTGGTCCGTTGCGTGTCTGGCCAAGGATACGGATGCCGCCTTCAGATTTCGTTGGGCGGCCATCGCACTGAATGATTCACCCGCGCGTCCGGCGTGTCTCAAACATTGAGACGCCGCTGTGGTTCCATGGCGTCCTTTGCAGACCGTTGTTCCCATGGCCTACGAACTCGCCAAGCGCACCGAAGATGCCGAGCGCCGCCTGTCCACCACCGACGGGCTGCCCTCGCGCAACGGCGCGCTGCTCACCGCGCGCCTGCAGCAGCGCTACGCCGACCGCATCACCGGCAGCTTCACCCTCCCCGGCCGCGAAGGGCGCTACGCGCCGATCCCGGCCGATGTGCCGGCCGCGCTCACCGCCGCCCTGAAGGCGCGCGGCATCGAGCAGCTGTACAGCCACCAGGCCGACGCGTGGGACGCCACCCAGCGCGGCGAGCACGTGGCCATCGTCACCCCCACCGCCAGCGGCAAGTCGCTGTGCTACACCCTGCCGGTGGTGAGTGCGGCCATGCAGGGCAAGGCCAAGGCGCTGTACCTGTTCCCGACCAAGGCGCTGGCCCAGGACCAGGTGGCCGAACTGCTGGAACTCAACCGCGCCGGCGACCTGGGGGTGAAGGCCTTCACTTTCGACGGCGACACCCCCGGCGATGCGCGCCAGGCGATCCGTCTGCACGGCGACATCGTGGTCTCCAACCCGGACATGCTGCACCAGGCGATCCTGCCGCATCACACCAAGTGGGCGCAGTTCTTCGAGAACCTGCGCTATGTGGTCATCGATGAAGTGCACACCTACCGCGGCGTGTTCGGCAGCCATGTCACCAACGTGCTGCGCAGGCTCAAGCGCATCTGCGCGTTCTACGGGGTGGAGCCGCAGTTCATCCTGTGCTCGGCCACCATCGGCAACCCGCAGGCGCATGCGCAGGCGCTGATCGAAGCGCCGGTCACGGCCATCACCGAATCCGGCGCGCCCAGCGGGCCCAAGCACGTGCTGCTATGGAACCCGCCGGTGGTCAACGCCGACCTGGGCCTGCGCGCCTCCGCGCGCTCGCAGAGCAACCGCATCGCCCGCATCGCGATCAAGTCCGGGTTGAAGACACTGATCTTCGCGCAGAGCCGGCTGATGGTCGAAGTGCTCACCAAGTACCTCAAGGACATCTTCGATCACGATCCGCGCAAGCCCGCGCGCATCCGCGCCTACCGCGGCGGCTACCTGCCCACCGAGCGCCGCGAAACCGAACGCGCCATGCGTGCCGGCCTGATCGACGGCATCGTCAGCACCTCGGCGCTGGAGCTGGGCGTGGATATCGGCAGCCTGGACGTGGTGGTGCTCAACGGCTACCCCGGCAGCGTGGCGGCCACCTGGCAGCGCTTCGGCCGCGCCGGGCGCCGCCAGCAGCCTGCGCTGGGCGTGATGGTGGCCAGCTCGCAGCCGCTGGACCAGTACGTGGTGCGGCATCCGGATTTCTTCGCCGATGCCTCCCCCGAGCACGCGCGCATTGCCCCGGACCAGCCGCTGATCCTGTTCGACCACATCCGCTGCGCCGCCTTCGAGCTGCCGTTCCTGGCCGGCGACCCGTTCGGGCCGATCGACCCGCTGGTGTTCCTGGAGGCGCTGGCCGAAACCGAGGTGATCCACCGCGAAGGCGACCGCTGGGAGTGGATCGCCGACAGCTACCCGGCCAACGCGGTGAGCCTGCGCTCGGTGGCCGACGGCAACTTCGTGGTGGTGGACCGCAGCGACGGCAAGCAGCAGATCATCGCCGAGGTGGATTACTCGGCCGCCGCACTCACCCTGTACGAAGGCGCCATCCACATGGTGCAGTCCACGCCGTACCAGGTGGAGCGGCTGGACTGGGACGGGCGCAAGGCCTACGTCACCCGCACCCACGTTGACTACTACACCGACAGCATCGACTTCACCAAGCTCAAGGTGCTGGACCGCTTCGACGGCTGTCTGGCCGGGCAGGGCGACGCCCACCACGGTGAAGTGCACGTGGTGCGGCGCGTGGCCGGCTACAAGAAGATTCGCTATTACACCCACGAAAACATCGGCTACGGCCCGGTCAACCTGCCCGACCAGGAACTGCACACCACCGCGGTGTGGTGGCAGCTGCCGCAGGCGTTGCTGCTGACCGCGTTCGAGAGCAAGCAGGAAGCGCTGGATGGCTTCCTGGGCGCGGCGTATGCGCTGCACATCGTGGCCACCGTAGCGGTGATGGCCGACGCGCGCGACCTGCAAAAAGCGGTGGGCAACGGCGACGGCGCGTGGTTCGCGGTGGCCGACCAGAGCGGCCGTGGCCAGCTGCGTGGCGCCGAGTTCGACGCCAGCGCGATCGAACTGCAGCAACAGTTCGTGCCCACCGTGTACCTGTACGACAACTTCCCCGGTGGCGTGGGCCTGAGCGAACCGCTGTGGCTGCGCCAGGCCGAACTGCTGCAGCGCGCGCGCGAGCTGGTGCAGCGCTGCGACTGCAAGGCCGGCTGCCCGGCCTGCGTGGGCCCGGTGCTGGCCGGGCAGGAAGACGATGCCACCACGCCCCGGGCGCTGGCGATGAAGGTGCTGGACCTGTTCGATGCGCAGGCGCTGCCCGCCGCGGACGCAGACCCCGCGTATGCCGAGGTGGTGCCGCAGTGAGCCTGAGCCTGGACAAACTGCGCCTGCTGCGCCGGCAGGCCGGTGACGCCACCCCGCCGCCTGCCCGCGACCCCGCAGCTCCGCCCACCGGAACGATGCCGGGCGCAGGCGAGGCCCCCGCAGCTGCCGACCGCGGGACGACCCTCCCCGCGGCCGCCAACGATGCCCGCGCGCGCAAGCCCGCACCGGCCTCGGTGTTCGCCTGGGTCGAGCAGGAAATCCGCCACAAGCCCACCGGTGACGCGGCGCCTGTACCGGCAGCGGGAGCGCCCGCACCGGCCCTGCGCACACCCGACGTGGGCAGCCTGCACCGGCTGCTGGGCCTGCGCGGTCGCGGCAGCGCCGCCGCGCCCGCGCCACGCGCCAACGCGCAGGACCGCCATGTGCCCGGCGAAGAGATCGCGCCCGGGCTGTTCCTGATCGAATCGTTCCTGCCGCAGCCCATCCCCACCCAGCCGCTGTCGCTGGCATTTGCCAAGCGCGAAGGCGAACAGGTGCAGCCGCAGGACCTCATGTTCTTCGATACCGAAACCACCGGCCTGGCCGGCGGCACCGGCACCCGCGCCTTCATGATCGGCGCGGCCGACTGGCACGCCCATCCCGAGCAGGGCGACGGCCTGCGCATCCGCCAGCTGCTGATGACCACCATGGCCGCCGAAACCGCGATGCTGCGCGAGTTTGCCGGCTGGCTGCAGCCCACCACCGTGTTCTCCAGCTACAACGGCCGCTGCTACGACGCGCCGCTGCTCAAGACCCGCTACCGGCTGGCCCGGCAGCGCTGCCCGATCACCCCGCTGGACCACGTGGACCTGCTGTTCCCCACTCGCCGCCGCTACCGCGGCACCTGGGAAAACTGCCGGCTGGCCACCATCGAACGGCAGCTGCTGCAGATCGTGCGCGAAGACGACCTGCCCGGTTCGGAAGCCCCGGCGGCATGGCTGAACTACCTGCGCGGGGGCAGCGCGGTGAACCTGCGCCGCGTGGCCGAACACAACCACCAGGACGTGGTGACGCTGTCGCTGTTGATGCTGCGGCTGGTGGCCGAGGAACAGCGCGCGCGGGAAACGCTGGCGCTGCAGGGACAATGAACGCGGCGGCGGGGCTTTTGACGCGGTGTGAAGCCCGCACCCACCACACTGCCCGCTACTGACCCTGGGAGGAGTACCGCATGCGCCTCACCCTGATGGTGGCCTTAGGTTGTGCCTTGCCGCTGGCCGCCTGCAGCCAGCCGCCGAAAACCAACGCCCCGACCTCCGAGCCCATGGCCGCCGGTGCCGACAGTGCCGCCCGCTGCGATGCGGAGAAGTTGAACGGCCTGGTGGGCCAGACCGCCAGCGAGGCGGTGCTCGCCAAGGCCGTCAAGGACAGCGGCGCCCGCCATGCGCGCGTGCTCAAGCCCGGCATGGCCATGACCATGGACTACCGCGAAGACCGCGTCAGCATTGAAGTGGACGAACAGAACAGGATCGTGCGCGCCAACTGCGGTTGATCGCCTGAGCCGATGAAGACGGCGGCCTGCGGTGCTACGCAGGCCGCCGTTTCCGTGTGGTCAGTCGCGCAGGCGCTCGGCCTTGCCGCTGGACAATGCCTGGTCGATCGCCGCGCGCACGTCACGTGCGGCGCGGGCCGACGCCATGCTCTGCTGCTGCGCCAGGCGCGCCTGCTCGCGGCCAAGTTCGGCCTGTTCGCGGGCGACCCGGGCGATGCGCTGCGCATCCACGGCCTTGGCCGAGGCGGTGCGCGCCTGACGCGCTGCCTGGTTGGCCTCGGCGGCCGCATCCAGGGTGGTCTGCCGCACGGCCGCGTGGCTCACCGCGTCAACATCCAGATGCGCCATGACGTCCGCGGTGACCTGCATGCTCAGTTTGGCCATCTGCTCGCCGATCTCCGATTGGCGATCGCCCAGTTCCGCCTGCGCGTCGCCCAGCGCGGCCACCTCGCTCTGGCTGCGCCCCAGCTGCCGCAGCACGGCCGGATCGCGGATCAGGTAGCGGGCCTGCCCGCGCCGTACCCACAGCACCGGTTCGTCATCGCGGGCATCGCGCCGCGCCTGCTTGAGGTCGGCCAATGAGGCGTTGACGAAGTTGTCGCCGTCGCCCATCAGCACGAAGGCCTGCGCCGGTTGCCGGGACAGCGTGAGCTGGCCGTGGGTGACCAGCGGCATGTCCTCGTCCAGTGCCTGGGGGGGAGCCGGCGCACGTGGGGCCTGCGGTGCCATCGGTGGTTCCGGCGGCGGCAGCGGCGCAGGGGCCGCCATCGGTTCCGGGGCCGGGGCCGGCACCGGCGCGGAGGGCGCGGGCGGCGGCGTGGCCGGGGCGCGAGGTGCAGCCGGCGGCGGCGGCGGCGGCGGCGGCGGCGCAACCGCCGCCACCAGCCGCAGCGGCGCCACACCGACCAGCACGAACACCGCGGTGATCGCCAGGGCCGCCATGCGCGGGACACGTCGGGTCTGCTGCAGGCTCAGCAGGCGACGCTTGAGGCTGCGGAAGTTCGGCGACGCACTGGCCACACCCACCGCCGGGCGCGGGGCCACGCCCAGCTGCACCAGCAACCGGCCGTAGTCGTGTCGGCAGTGGCCATGCCCGGCCACCACCGCACCATCGCAGGCCTCTTCGCGGGCCAGCGCATATTCGCGGGCGGCCAGGTGCACCAGCGGATGGAAGAAGAACAGGTGCTGCGCCAACGCCGGCAGCAGGCCCCACCACAGATCGCGACGCTGCAGGTGCACCAGCTCATGGGTCAGCGCCATGTCCAGGTCATCGGCCGCCATCGCCGGCAGTTCGCGCGCGGGCAGCAGCAGCACCGGAGCCCAGGGTCCGATCAGCTGCGGCGAGCGGATCTGCGCGGAGATCTTCAAGGCGGGCGCGCGGCGCAGGCCGTGTGCTTCGGCCGCCAGCTGCAACGCATCCTGCAGCGAGGCATCGGTGCACTCCACTGCATCGCGTACCAGCGCGCGGCTGTGGCGATAGCCACGCAGGCTGTGCAGCAGCATCACCAGCACGCCCGCCGCCCACATCGCCAGCAGCACGGCCGGCCACGACCACAGCACCGATGCCGGCGCCGCCATCACACCCGTGTCGACGGCCGCAGGCGCCACCGCAACGGCCGCGTCCATGGCAGGCAGTGCGATCACCTGCGTGGTCTGCGCCGCGGGCGCGGGCAGCACCGCCAGTTCCAGCGGACTGCTCCAGACCAGGCCCAGTACCGCCTGCAGGGCCACCAGCCACCACAAACGCACCCGCGTGGAGGGCGGCAGGCCCGGCAGCAGCCGGCACACGCCCCACACCAGGCCCACCAGCACCGCGCTCTGCACGCTGGTCCAGCCCAGCCGCACCAGCAGTTCCATCATCAGCGTCTCCATGGCTCAGCCCTCCCGCTTGCGTGACTGCAACTGCGCGACCAGCGCTTCCAGCTCGGCCAGTTCCTGGTCGCTGACCTCGGCCTTGTGCGACATGAAGGCCACGAACGGCGACACCGAGCCCTGCAGGGTCTTCTCCACGAAGCTGGCCACCGCGCCCTGCACCACGCTGTCCTGGCCGCTGGTGGCCGCATAGCGGTACACGCCCTGCACCTGCTTGCGCTGCAGATAGGCCTTGCCGCGCAGGCGTTCCATCATGGTCAGCACGGTCGAGCGGGCCAGCCCGCGTTCTTCGCCAAACCCCGCCGCTACCTCGCCTACGGTGGCGCCGCCCTGTTCTGCTACGTACTGCAACAGGGCCAGTTCCTGGTCCCCGATGGTTTTGCCGCGCATGACACACTCCGATGACTACACGTGTCGCCACAGTGCCAGTGACTACAACTGTCGTCAAGTGCCGGACGGCGCGTGCCGACGAACGGTCGCGTGCGTGCCGGTTAAACCTTTTCGCCCACCGCCGCATCCAAGCCTGCGAGCGCGGACTGTCCCGCTCCACCGACGCGCGGCGACCGGTGCACCCGCCCAAGGAAAGCTGCATGCGTTTCAGTGCCCTCCGCACCACCGTCCTGGTGGCCGCGCTCGTTGTGCCCTTGGCAGGTTTCGCCGCCCCCTCCACCACCTGGGAGCCCGCCAACGCGCAGGCCCGGCGGTTCGTGCAGGACACGATGCAGGCCAGGCATATTCCTGGCCTGCAGATCGCGGTGGTCAAGGACGGCCAGCTGGTGTTGTCCGAGGCCTATGGCCTGGCCAATGTCGAGAACGGCGTGACCGCCACGCGCGACACGCGGTTCCCGCTCAACTCGGCCACCAAGTCGTTTACCGGGGTGGCGATGGCACAGCTGGCCCAGGCCGGGCGCGTGGATCTGCAGGCACCGGTGTCGCGCTACCTCGACGATCTGCCGCCCGCGTGGGGCAAGGTGCAGGTACGCCAGCTGCTCGACCACACCTCCGGGCTGCCGGACATCCTCGATGCGCAGGGGCTGCTGGGCGGCAGCACCGAACAGCAGGCGTGGACGCAGGTGACCGCCCTGCCGGTGGAGGCAGCGCCGGGCGAGCGTCACCGGTACAACCAGACCAACTACGTGCTGCTGGCGCGGATCATCACCAGGCAGGCCGGCATGCCGTACCCGCAGTACATGGCCCGGCATCAGTTCGACGTGGTGGGCATGCCACGCACCACCTTCGGCGACAGTTACGACCTGGTGGCCGATGCCGCCACCATCTACAGCCGGCTCCCCCGCAAGACCGACGCCGCCGATGCACCGCAACGGCTGTCGCACTGGTTCTACGACCTGTCACCGGGTCTGTGGGCCGGCGCCGGCATGCTCACCACCGCCGACGAGGTGGGCCGCTGGATCATCGCGCTGTCGCAGGGGCAGCTGCTCAAGACCACGGGCGTGCGCCGCATGTGGACGCCGGAACGCCTGAACAACGGTGAGCCCGGCGCCTGGTCGGCCGGCTGGCCGATCATGGGCACCACACCCGACCTGCAGGTCGGCGGCATGGGCGGCGCACGCGCGGCGTTCATCGTGTATCCCGAGCGCCAGCTGGCGGTGGTCGTGCTGACCAACCTGGTCGGCGCCAACCCGCAGGAGTTCATCGCGCCGATCGCCGCGTTCTACGGCCGCCCGCCCAGCCCTCAGGACGCAGGCCCAGAAAGCCCACGCGTGCCCCGAGTCCCGCCACGTCGGTCCCATCCGGCCACCGGCGGCTGACGCGGCGGAAATCGCACGCGCCAGCCTTGCAGTGCGACCGCGCCGGACTCAGCCGCGCGGCCCGCCCATCACCGGCAGGATCACCCCGCTGATGTAGCTGGCGGTCACCGGCGAGGCAAGGAACACATACGCCGGGGACAGTTCCTCCGGCTGCGCGGGGCGGCCCATGTCGCTGTCCTTGCCGAACTCGGCCACGTCGGCGGCCTGTTTGTCGGCCGGGTTGAGCGGCGTCCAGACCGGGCCCGGTGCCACCGCATTGACCCGGATCCCACGCGGCAGCAGCTGGCTGGCCAGCGCCTTGGTGAAGGCATGGATGGCGCCCTTGGTGGCCGAGTAGTCGATCAGGGCCTTGCTGCCGAACAGGCCCGTCTCCGACCCGGTGTTGATGATGCAGTCGCCTTCCTGCAGGTGCGGCAGCACCGCGCGGGCCATCTGGATGTAGCCACCGATGTTGGTCTGCAGGGTTTCCTGCAGGTGCGCGTCCTCCAGGTCTTCCAGGCGCTCACAGTGCAGCTGGAAAGCCGCATTGTTCACCAGAATGTCGATGCCGCCGAAGGCCTTGGCCACCTGCTTCACCGCCTTGGTGCAGAACGCCGGATCGCGCACGTCGCCGGCGATCACCAGGCAGCGGCCGCCCTCGGCCTCCACATGCTGGCGGGTGACCTTGGCATCGGCCGCTTCATCCAGGTGCAGCACCGCGACGTCGGCGCCTTCGCGGGCAAACAGCACCGCCACCGCGCGGCCGATGCCCGAATCGGCCCCGGTGATGATAGCGCGCTTGCCGGCCAGCTTGCCGCTGCCTTTGTAATCGGGGGCAAGGAAGCGCGGCGCCAGCGCCAGTTCATGCTCATTGCCCGGCTTGGCGATCTGCTGCGCCGGCATCCGTTCGGGCTGCTTGCGCGCGCCGGCCTGGGTGGCCTTTTTGGTCGCCTTTTTGGCCACCTGCTTCTTGGCGGCCTGCTTGGCCACGCGTGCATCCTTGGCCTTCTCCTGGTCCTGCAGGCGGCGCTGGCGCGCGGCCACGCGGGCAGCGCGCGGGTCTTTCGCGGCCGCCTTGCGGGTGGCGGTCTTTACCACCGGGGCGCGCTCGGCCTGGGGTTTGGCGGCCTTGTCGGCGGCGGCGGAAGTGGCGGGGGTGCGTGTCTTGCGGGTGGCCATCTGCGGCTCCTTTGCGAAAGCGTTCAAGTGCACAGGCAGTGTGGCCAACCGCGCGGCCACGCAAAGTGAGTGCAATGTGGGCAAACCGTGCAGGCTTCATCCGCCGCATACGCGTGCCGGGTCACGCTGCAGGCCGGAAAACCTGCTGGAGTCACCCCATGTACCGCACCCTTTTCGCCGCGGCCGCCCTGGCCACCCTTTCCGCCTGCAGCAGCACCCCGGTGGCGCAGGTGCAACCCATCGACGGGGTGATCTCCGGGCAGTGCCACGTGGACAAGGTGCGCGGTGCGGTCGGCCTGGCCGCATCGGCGGCCACCATCGAGCGCGCCCGCGTGGACAGCGACAGCCTGCAGGTGAACGTGGTGCGTGGGCAGCGCGCCGAGAGCGGCCCCACCGCCAGCGGCGCCGCCAACCCGACCCCGGGCGCGGAAACCGGCGGCGAGCGGTTGACCATAGAAACCGGCCGCACCAACAACATCACCGCGCTCTACTGCGGCTGATCGACCCGCTCAGGCCGCCCGCGCGCGCTTGACCGTGCGCCGTGCGGCCTTGAGCATCTTCAATGTCGCCTGCTCCCATTGCCGCTCGCCGCGCAGGCCTGCCAGCGCCTTCAGCGAGCCGGCGCGCCAGCCATCGAACACGCACGGATCGATGTAGGACTTCCTGCACACCGATGGCGTATTGCCCAGCAGGGTCGCCACCTCGCACACCACCTGCTTCTGCAACGCCGCCAGCGCACGTTCGCTCGAAGGTTCGGGCAACTCGGTGATGGCCAACTGGCGGATGGCTTCCAGCGTGCCGCCCCAGGTCCGGAAGTCCTTGGCACTGAAATCCTCGCCCATGGCGTCGTGCAGGTAGTCGTTGACCATGCCCGAATCCACCGGCTGCACCGCACCCTCGTCATCGCGGTACTGGAACAGCGCCTGCCCGGGCAGCTGCTGGCAGCCGCGGATCAGCGTCACCAGGCGGCGATCATCCACGTCCACCTCATGGGCCTGTCCGGACTTGCCGCGGAAGCGCATCTGCGCACGCCCGCCCTTGACCAGCGCCAGGTGCCGGTTACGCAGCGTGGTCAACCCGTAGGAGCGGTTGTCGCGGGCGTATACCTCATTGCCCACCCGCACCAGCGTCTGCGCCAGCAGCGCGACCACGATGGCCAGCACCTTGTCGCGCGGGAAGCCGGTCAGCTTGAGGTCGCGCCGCAGGCGGCGGCGCAGCACCGGCAGTGCGGTACCGAAGGCGATGATGCGGTCGAACTTGCCGTCCCCGCGCACCCGCGCCCAGTCGGCGTGGTAGCGGTACTGCTTGCGCCCGCGCGCGTCACGCCCGGTGGCCTGCAGGTGGCCATTGGGCAGCGCGCAGATCCACACATCGGTGTAGGCCGGCGGAATGGCCAGCGCGCGGATCCGGGCCAAGGTGGCGGCATCGCGCACCGCCGCGCCGTCGGCGTCCCGGTAGCTGAAGCCCTTGCCGGCGCGCCGCCGCTGCAGGCCCGGCATCTCATCGCTGACATAACGCAGGCCGGCCTCGCGGGCGGCGGCGACTTCGGGGGTAACGCGACGGGTGGGGCTCATCGGAGGACGCGGCGGTAAGGGCCTGCAGTGATACCCGGTGCGGGTGCGAGGGCGCGTCAATAACACAACACGAACACCTCACGCCCCGCTTGGCGATATCCTCCAAGGTTTCCTGGTTCGATGTCTGGAGTTTCGATGCCGTCCTTGTCGTTCCGCCGCCTGCGGCGTTCCATTGGCCTTGTGGCCGTCATTCCCGCCCTGCTGGTCCTGGCCGCCTGCCAGGCGCCGCCCATGGACGAGCAGGAAGCCGTGGGCACCCATGCCCAGAAGGCCGCCGAAGCCGCCGCGGCCCCGACCGATGAAGCGGGCAAGGCGCTGGAAGCGCCGCCGGTCGGCACCTGCGATGCCACCCAGGTGCAGAGCCTGGTCGGCCAGGCCTACAGCGACAAGATCGGCAGCCAGGCCCAGCAGGACGCCAGCGCCAAGCAGCTGCGGGTGCTCAAGCCCAACGACATGACCACGATGGAGTTCGTCGGTGAACGACTGAACATCGAAGTGGACGAAAAGGGCGCGATCAGCGGCCTGCGCTGCGGCTGAACAGGGACGCCTGGAACCTCGGTTCCAGGCGGTTTTTGAAGGGGTTTGGTTGCGCCTGCAACCGTGTATTGCGGCGTTGCAGCAACTGTGATCTAGTCGAGTCATCCGGTGCCTCCAGATGCGCTCAACGGATTGAGCGGGGACGAGTGTCGCCGCTCACCCGACATTGAGGCAGAGATGGCCCCCCGCAACCGCCAAGGGCTTTACGACCCGCAAGATGAGCGCGATGCCTGTGGTTTCGGCATGGTTGCCCAGCTCGACGACCAGCCGTCCCGACTGCTGGTGGACACCGCCATTGCAGCGCTTTCGCGCATGACCCACCGCGGTGGCGTGGCCGCCGATGGCATCACCGGCGACGGCTGCGGCCTGCTGCTGCGCCGCCCCGACGTGTTCCTCAAGGCGCTTGCCACCGAAGCCGGGCTCAGCCTCGGGGCGCGGTTCGCCGCCGGCGTGGTGTTCCTGCCGCACGACGATGCGGCCGCGCAGACCTGCCGCGACACCCTGGAACAGCAGCTGCGCGATGCCGGCTGTCGACCAGTCGGCTGGCGCCTGGTGCCCACCGACCCGAGCGTATGCGGACAACTGGCCCGCGACACCCTGCCGCGCATCGAACAGGTGTTCGTTGATGCCGGTACCGAGCAGGACGAGGCCACCTTCACCCTGGCCCTGTTCCTGGCCCGCCGCCGCAGCGAACAGCAGCTGCGCGAGCACGCCGACTACTACGTCACCACGCTCAGCCCGAACGCGATCAGCTACAAGGGCATGGTGCTGCCGGACAAGCTGAGCCGCTTTTACGTGGACCTGCAGCGCAACGACCTGGCCTCCAGCGCCATCGTGTTCCACCAGCGCTTCTCCACCAACACCCTGCCGCGCTGGCCGCTGGCACACCCGTTCCGGATGCTCGCCCACAACGGCGAGATCAACACCATCGAAGGCAACCGCCGCTGGGCGCAGGCGCGCAGCAAGGTGTGGAAGACGCCGCGCTTCGACATCGGCCAGTTCGACCCGGTGATCTCCATGCACGGCTCGGATTCGCAGAGCCTGGACAACATGCTCGAGCTGATGGTCAGCGCCGGCATGGACCTGATCCAGGCTCTGCGCATCCTGGTGCCGCCGGCCACCCAGTCGCTGGAGTTCAAGGACCCCGACCTGGCCGCGTTCTACGAGTTCTACGGGCTCAACAGCGAGCCGTGGGACGGCCCGGCCGGCATCGTGGCCTGCGACGGTCGCTATGCGGCCTGTACGCTGGACCGCAACGGGCTGCGCCCGGCGCGCTGGATGCTCACCTCCGACCGCCATTTCCTGGTCGCTTCCGAAGCGGGCGTGTGGGAAGTGCCGGCCGAGCGCGTGGTGCGCAAGGGCAAGCTGGGCCCGGGCGAGATGATGGCCATCGACCTCAAGCGCGGTGACCTGCTCGACTCCGATGCCATCGACCGCATCAACCGTGGCCGCGCGCCGTACAAGCAGTGGCTGCAGCAGGGCGTGACCTACCTGCAGACCGAGCTGATCGATCCGTCGCTGGTCGAGGAACCGTTCGACGAGCGCACCCTGCGCAGTTACCACAAGCTGTTCCAGCTGAGCACCGAAGAGGTCGAGCAGATCCTGCGGCCGCTGGCCGAGACCGAGCAGGAAGCCACCGGCTCGATGGGCGACGACACGCCCATGGCCGTGCTCAGCCAGCACAGCCGCCCGCTGTACGACTATTTCCGCCAGGCGTTCGCGCAGGTCACCAACCCGCCGATCGACCCGCTGCGCGAAGACTGCGTCATGTCGCTGACCACCCAGCTCGGCAAGGAGACCAACATCTTCCATGCCGGTGCGGAGACGGTGAACCACGTCATCCTCAATTCGCCGGTGCTCAGCCAGCGCAAGCTGCGCCAGCTGATCAAGATGGAGCAGTACGTTGAGAAGAACCGCCTGATCGACCTGTCCTACAGCCTGGACGAAGGCCTGAAGGCGGGCATCGAGCGCATCTGCGCCGAAGCCGAGGCGGCCGCCCGCGAGGGCATCGTGATGCTGCTGCTGAGCGACCGTTACCCGGTCGCCGACCGGCCGATGGTGCATGCGCTGCTGGCCACCAGCGCGGTGCACCACCACCTGTCCAACGCCGGGCTGCGCTGCGACGTCAACCTGATCCTGGAAACCGGCACCGCACGCGACGCGCACCACATGGCCTGCCTGCTCGGCTTCGGTGCCACCGCGGTGTACCCGTACCTGGCCTACCAGACCCTGTTCGACCTGGGCCGGCGCGGCATCCTGCAGCTGAGCAAGGGCGGCGAGCAGTCGCAGATCGGCCGCCGGTACCGCAAGGGCATCTACAAGGGCCTGTCCAAGATCATCTCCAAGATGGGCATCTGCACCGTGGCCAGTTACCGCGGCGCGCAGCTGTTCGAGATCGTCGGCCTGGACGACGAGGTGGTTGACCTGTGCTTCCCGGACACCGCCTCGCGCGTGGCCGGCGTCGGCTTTGCGCGCCTGGACGACGAAGCCCGCGAACTCACCGTGCGTGCCTGGAACGACCTGCTGCGCCCGGACGTGGGCGGCGTGCTCAAGTACGTGCACGGCGGCGAGTACCACATGTACAACCCGGACGTGGTCATGACCCTGCAGCGCGCCGCGCGCAGTGGCGATGCCGCCGACTGGCAGCGCTACTGCGAGGCCGTGCACGGCCGCCCGGTGTCGGCGCTGCGCGACCTGCTGCAGCTCAAGGCCGCGCCCACGCCCACGCCGCTGGACCAGGTGGCCCCGGCCGAAGACCTGTTCCGCCGCTTCGATACCGCCGCGATCAGCCTGGGCGCGTTGTCGCCCGAAGCACATGAAGCGCTGGCCATTGCCATGAACCGGCTTGGTGGGCGCAGCAACTCCGGCGAAGGTGGCGAAGATCCGGTGCGCTACGGGACCGAGAAGCGCAGCAAGATCAAGCAGGTGGCCTCGGGCCGCTTCGGCGTCACCGCCGAGTACCTGGTCAACGCCGAGGTGCTGCAGATCAAGGTCGCCCAGGGCGCCAAGCCCGGTGAAGGCGGCCAGCTGCCCGGCCACAAGGTCAACGAGCTGATCGCGCGGCTGCGCTATGCCAAGCCGGGCATCGGCCTGATCTCACCGCCGCCGCACCACGACATCTACTCCATCGAAGACCTGGCCCAGCTGATCTACGACCTCAAGCAGGTCAACCCGGACGCGCTGGTGTCGGTGAAGCTGGTCAGCCATGCCGGCGTGGGCACGATTGCCGCCGGCGTGGTCAAGGCCGGCGCCGACCTGATCACCGTGTCCGGCCACGACGGCGGCACCGGTGCCAGCCCGGTCAGTTCGATCCGCTATGCCGGCGTGCCGTGGGAACTGGGCGTGGCCGAGTCGCACCAGGCGCTGGTGGCCAACGACCTGCGCGGGCGCACCCTGCTGCAGACCGATGGTGGCCTGAAGACCGGCCTGGACGTGATCAAGGCCGCGCTGCTGGGCGCGGACAGCTTCGGCTTCGGCACCGCGCCAATGATCGTGCTGGGCTGCAAGTACCTGCGCATCTGCCACCTCAACAACTGCGCCACCGGCGTGGCCACCCAGGACGAGCGCCTGCGCGCGCAGTACTTCACCGGCCTGCCCGAGCGCGTGGAGAACTTCTTCCGCCTGCTGGCCGAGGAAGTGCGTGGCTGGCTGTCCTACCTGGGCGTGCGTTCGCTGGACGAGATCGTGGGCCGCACCGACCTGCTGCAACAGCTGGAGGTTTCCCCGCGCCCCGGTGTCAAGGTCGACTTGTCACGCCTGCTCAACCCGGCCACGTACGAAGGCAGCCACTGCGCCGCGCAGCGCCTGTACGAATCGCCGGACAGCCTGGCCACGCAGATGGACGGCCTGCTCGCCCCGGCCATTGCCGGCAAGCTCGGCGGCGAACACCGCTTCCTGATCCACAACACCGACCGCTCGATCGGCACCCGCCTGTCCGGTGCGATCGCCCGCGTGCACGGCAACCAGGGCATGAGCGATGCGCCGTTGACCCTGCGTTTCCGCGGCACCGCCGGGCAGAGCTTCGGGGCGTTCAACGTGGGCGGCCTGCAGCTGGAGGTAGAAGGCGAAGCCAACGACTACGTCGGCAAGGGCATGGCCGGTGGTCGGCTGGTGGTGCGCCCACCGCGTGGCGCGCGCTTCGAGGCGCGCAACACTGCGATCATCGGCAACACCTGCCTGTACGGTGCCACCGGCGGCGAGCTGTTTGCCGCCGGACGTGCCGGCGAGCGGTTCGGCGTGCGCAACTCCGGCGCGCTGGCGGTGATCGAAGGCGCCGGTGACCACTGCTGCGAATACATGACCGACGGCATCGTGCTGGTGCTGGGCAAGGTGGGCCTGAACTTCGGTGCCGGCTTCACCGGTGGCCTGGCCTACGTGCTGGATATCGACCGTGACTTCGTGGACCGCTACAACCACGAGCTGATCGACATCCACCGCATTTCCGCCGAAGGCTTCGAGAACCATCGCCAGCACCTGCACACGCTGATCAGCCGCCACCGCGAACTGACCGGCAGCATCTGGGCGCAGCAGATCCTCGACGAGTTCCGCGACTACGTGGGCAAGTTCTGGCTGGTCAAACCCAAGGCTGCCAGCATCGAATCGCTCACCGACTCGCTGCGCCGCGCCGCCTAAGCACGTAGTGCCGGGCTCTGCCCGGCAATCCCGAAATCGCACCACCGGGCTCTACCCGGCAATCCCGAAATCGTAGTGCCGGGCTCTGCCCGGCAGCCCCACCCAACCGAGCACGCCATGAGCCGCAAGCAAGCCTTCCAGTTCCTCGACCTGCCCCGGACCATGCCGCAGCGCATTCCCGTCGAACTGCGCACGTCCGGCGACTGGGGCGAGCTGTACGGCAAGTTCGGCAAGGAAGACGCCCAGTTCCAGGCCGGCCGCTGCCTGGACTGCGGCAACCCGTACTGCAGCTGGAAGTGCCCGGTGCACAACGCCATCCCGCAGTGGCTGCAGCTGGTGCAGGAAAACCGCATCCACGAAGCAGCCACGCTGTGCCACTCCACCAACCCGCTGCCGGAAGTGTGTGGCCGGGTGTGTCCGCAGGACCGCCTGTGCGAAGGCAGCTGCACGCTGGAAGAGTTCGGCGCGGTCACCATCGGCGCGGTCGAGAAGTACATCGTGGACACCGCGCTGGCCACCGGCTGGCGCCCGGACATGACCGCCGTGGAACCCACCGGCAAGCGCGTGGCGGTGATCGGTGCCGGCCCGGCCGGGCTGGCCTGCGCCGACAAGCTGGCCCATGCCGGCATCCAGGCGGTGGTGTATGACCGCTACGAACAGATCGGCGGGCTGCTGCAGTTCGGCATCCCCAGCTTCAAGCTCGACAAGGCGGTGATCAGCCGCCGCCGCAACGTGCTCGAAGGCATGGGCGTGCAGTTTCGGCTGGGCGTGGAGATCGGTCGCGACGTCAGCGTGGACCAGCTGCTGGCCGAGTACGACGCGGTGTTCGTGGGTACCGGTGCTTACCGCTACACCGACGGCGGCCTGCTCGGCCAGGACCTGAAGGGCGTGCTGCCGGCGCTGCCGTTCCTGGTGCAGAACAGCCGCATTGTCGGCGGCAGCGACGCGCATGGCCGGCCCATTGCCGGCTGGGAAGACCAGATCGCCCTGCCCGACCTGGAGGGCAAGCGCGTGGTGGTGCTGGGCGGTGGCGACACCGGCATGGACTGCGTGCGCAGCGCGGTGCGCCTGGGCGCGGCCAAGGTGACCTGCGCCTACCGCCGCGACGAAGCCAACATGCCCGGCTCGGCACGCGAAGTGGCCAACGCGCGCGAGGAAGGCGTGCGCTTCCTGTTCAACCGCCAGCCGCTGTCCATTGAAGCCGGCGCGGACGACGAGGTGATCGGGGTGATGGTGGTGGAGACCCGCCTGGACGAACCCGACGCGCAGGGCCGCCGCAACGCGGTGCCGATCGAAGGCAGCGAATCGCTGCTGGAAGCAGACGTGGTGATCATCGCCTTCGGCTTCTCGCCCAGCACCCCGGCGTGGCTGACCGAGCGCGGCGTGGAAGCCGGCCACAACGGCCGCATCATCGCCGGTGGCAAGGACCGCCTGCCGTTCCAGACCGCGCACCCGCGCCTGTTCGCTGGCGGTGACGCCGTGCGCGGTGCCGACCTGGTGGTCACCGCCGTGGCCGAAGGCCGCGATGCGGCGGCCAGCATCGCGCAGCTGCTGGCGGTGTAACGCACACGCTGCGCGCGTAGAGCCGGGCTCTGCCCGGCTGTCCCGGACTCTGCCCGGCTGTCCTCAAGCCGCGTTGGACAACGGCGCGGCCGCGCGCACCCCGGCCCGCTCGATCTCCAGCGCCAGCAACAGCTCAATCTCGTCCAGCTGGTCGCGGATGCGCCCGTTGCTGGCGTCATCGGCATGATCGTTGTCGATATGTGCGTCGAGCATGCGTGCCAGCCCGACCAGCAGCACGTCGGCGTCGCCGCTGGCGGCATGCCGCAGCAGCCGGCCCAGCGCGCGGATACGGGCACTGCGGTCGGCAGCAAGGGACTGGACCGACATGTCCTTGGGAACCTGGGAGAGCGCCATGGCGGGTTTTCCTGATTGACTGATGGCCCCCACTGTCGGTTATGGCCCACTTCCAGGCTATGCAACTAATACGAAAATGCGTGAAGACGCGTGCCCGGGTTCGCAGTTCCGCAGCCCGGGAAGCGACATAGAATGCCGGTTGACCCACCTCCCTACCGGATGATCCCCATGCGCATCGGCCTGGCCGCCAACCGCCTGCACCACCACGACAAGCACGCCGCCCTGTTCCGCTGGCTGCGCGCCTGCGACGGTGGCCTGCGCGAGCTGGGCGTGGAGCTGCATGCGGTCGGGCGCACCTTCGATGCGATCCAGCGGCTGGGCTTCCTGCCCGATTTCGCCCCGCTCAAGCGCTATCCCAACGGGCGCGAGGGCGGCCTGATGAAGCTGGTGGCCGAAGTGGTCGGGATGGGCTCGCCCGAGCGCACCCTGGACGGGGCGATCTACCTGATGGATCCGGTGGACCCGTCGTCGATCTTCCCCGAGGCCACCGCGCTCAAGCGCCAGTGCGTGATCCACGGCAAGCCGTTCATTTCCACCGTGGCCACCGCGCGCGACTGGGTGGAAGTGGAGCGCGTGCACGCCGGGCTGGCCGCCGATCCGGGCGCCGACGACCTGCATGCGTTCGAACGGCAGACCCTGGCCCTGATTGCGCACGACGCCATGAAGCCGGCGATCCTGGCCTTTGCCGACGAGCACTTCGACCTGCTCTCACGCTTCGCCCACCGCGTGGGCACCGGCACCACCGGCCAGCGCCTCAACGAGCTGGCCTGGAGCCGCGGCTGGCCGCAGGACCAGGCGTGGGTGCAGCGCTACCAGAGCGGTCCGATGGGCGGCGACGCGCAGATCGCCGACCGCGTGCTGGAAGGCGACTGCCAGCGCGCGATCTTCTTCGAAGACCCGCACGTAGCCCGCCAGCACGAGGCCGACATCCAGCTGCTGGAACGCGCCGTCACCACCGTGACCGACCAGGCCGTGTGCATCACCGCCCCGCGCGTGGCCGCCCGCTGGGCGCAGGCCGCCACCGCCCGCGCCACCCGGTAGGTACCGACCGTTGGTCGATACGCCAGACACCGGCAGGTGCCGAGCGTTGGTCGGCACGAAGGATACCGGTAGTGCCGGCCGCTGGCCGGCAACGTCGCGGGCTTGGACGTCATGTGCAGCCGACCCACGGTCGGCTCTACGGGGTGGGGCCCAGCAGTTGCCGCAGCGTCGCCTTCAACCGGCGTCCTTCGGCCTGGAAGTAATCGCGCTCCTGCCGCCACGCCGGGAAACGCTGCTCCACCTCGGCCCAGAAGGCCGGCGAATGGTTGGCCTGGATCAAATGGCAGAGCTCGTGCACCAGCACGTACTCGAAGGCCGACGGCCGGCCCAGCACCAGGGCCAGGTCCAGCGCCATGCTGCCGTCGGGCGCCAGCGAGCCCCATTGCGAGGACATCACCTTCAGGCGCAGCCGCGCCGGTGCACGCGGCAGGCCGGGCAGGTAGCGCGGCAGCCACTGGCCCACATCGGCACGGGTCTGTGCCTCGTAGAATTCGCGCAGGGTGCGGCGCAGCGTGGCATCGGTACCGCGCGCCGGCCAGTGCAGGCAGGCGCCCTCGCCGTCCACGCGCATGTGCGCGAAGCGACCGCTTTCCCACCGCAACGGCAACAGCGCACCGCGCAACGGCAGCACGCCCGGCTCGCCGATCACCAGCGGTGGCGGCAGGTTCTGCGCCTGGTAGCTGCGCAGCTGCGTGGACAACCAGTCGCGGTGCAGCTCCAGGAAGCGTTCGCCCATCACCAGGCTGGCCCGCGGCGGCAGCGTCAGGCGCACGCCCCGCTCGTCGACGCTGAGCTTGATCCGCCGCGCACGCGGATCGCGCACGCGCAGCACGTCGATCTCGGCATCTTCCAGCCGCAGTCGAACCGTGTCGCGCTGCAGGGTGGGGGCAGCCGGCGAAATAAGGCGGCGGAGGAATCCGGACATGGGTACAGCATAGCGCCGGCAGTGACCGGCGCATGACTGCGCGCTGTTCAGGCCAGCACGTGGAGCGGGGCTCTGCCCCGCTGCCACCGGCCGGGCAACGTGCACGTAGAGCGGGGCTCTGCCCCGCTCTACGCGATGGCGCCGCTGGCTCAGTCAGCCTTGCTGAGCTTGAAGGCCTCTTCCAGCAGCAGGAACAGGCGCCGTACTTCGCCGCTCTGCAGGGCGAAACGGGCGTCCAGTTCGGCGCGGCGGCCGTCATCGTCGGCGTGTTCAAGCTGGTCCAGCGCGCCGTCCAGGAACTTCAGCTTGCGCACGATCAGGTCGTCGCCCAGCACGAAGGACAGGTTGTCCTCGAACACCAGCGCCAGCTTGGTCACCTGCTTGCCGGCATCCAGGTGCTTGTCGATCTCGTCGCAGCGCAGCTCCTGGTGCTGGCACTTGACCACCGCACCGCCCTCGGCCGGGTCCTTCATCTCGCATTCTTCGCCCAGGCTCAGCCCGGTCGGGAGTTCCTCGCCGGCGATCCAGCCGGTCAGGATCGAGCGCGGCGCCACTTCGGCGTTGAGCGGCATCGCCGGGAAGCTGCCGAGCAGGCCACGGATGTCGGACATCACGTTCTCGCCGGTCTTGCGGCTGGAACTGTCCACCGCCACGTAGCCGTGGGTCAGGTCGATCAGCGCGTCGGTACGCGAGCTCTTCACGAAGGCGCGCGGCATCAGTTCGTGCAGCAGGTCGTCCTTGAGGCGCTTGCGCTCGCGGCCGCCGGGCTTGCGGCCTTCCTTCTCCTCGATCTCCTCGAGCTTGCGCGCCAGCAGGTCGTTGACCACCGCGCCCGGCAGGATCTTGTCCTCGCCGCCCACGGTGAGCCACAGCGCATCGCCGATGCGGTGCGAGAACACGGCCTTTTCCTCGCGGCCGAACGGCGAGATGAAGCCACGCGAATTCATTTCAAGCGGACCCACCGGCTTGAGCAGCACCTGCGGCAGCAGGGTGTCTACTTCGGAAAAATCGGTGGCGGTCGGGAAGCGGAACAGCGTCAGGTTGCGAAAGAACATGGAAGTCCGAAGTAGGTCGTGAAGGGAAGGCGGGGCGTCGGGCGGCTCAGGCCGGCCCGGGCGCGCCGCCGATGTCGGGGGTAGCGTCGGCCCAGGCCGACGGCGGGGACGGCACGGCAGTGGCCGGGCTTCGGGCCAGCGCCATGAAATCGAACAGGGCCGGGTCGGCCAGCTGCGACGGCTCCACCGTGCCCAGCGCGCGGGCGATCTGGTCGATGCGGCCGGGGTGCTGCTGCTCCCACTGCTGCAGCATCTGGCCCACCTGGCGGCGTTGCAGGTTGTCCTGGCTGCCACACAGATTGCACGGAATGATCGGGAACGCGCGAGCCTGCGCATACGCGCGGATGTCGTCCTCGGCCACGTAGGCCAGCGGGCGGATCACCACGTGCTGGCCGTCGTCGCTGCGCAGCTTGGGCGGCATCGCCGACAGCTTGGCGTGGTGGAACAGGTTGAGGAAGAAGGTGGCCACGCTGTCGTCGCGATGGTGGCCCAGGGCGATCTTGCTGAAGCCGTGTTCCGCCGAGTGGCGGTACAGCGCGCCGCGCCGCAGCCGCGAGCACAGCGAACACATCGTGCGCCCTTCCGGAATGACCCGGCTGACCACCGAATAGGTGTCCTGCTCGATGATCTGGTAGGCCACGCCGATCGACGCCAGGTACTGCGGCAGCACGTGCGCGGGGAAGTCCGGCTGCTTCTGGTCCAGGTTCACCGCCACCAGCTCGAAGCGCACCGGCGCCTTCTTCTGCAGCTGCAGCAGCACGTCCAGCAGGGTGTAGCTGTCCTTGCCGCCGGACAGGCACACCATCACCTTGTCGCCGTCCTCGATCATGCCGAAGTCGGCAATGGCCTGGCCCACCTGGCGGCGCAGGCGCCGCGCCAGCTTGTCCTGCGCGGCCTCGGCCGCGCGCGGATCGCGGGCGCGCGGGACGGGATCGGGCAGGCAGATGACGGCGGAATTCATGGTGTCATTCTACCGGCTGGGGGGCACCCTCACAGGGACCCCGACGTGACTGCGTTCACTCCCGGGCGTCATCGCAGATGTGTATGCTCGACAGCTGTGGATACCCTCACACCCGAGCAGATCAGCGTCCGCCTTGCCGAACTCCGGCAGGAACACCGCGTGCTGGACGAGCAGATCCAGCGCATGGCCGCCAACGGCGAAGACGAACTGGAAGCCAAGCGCCTGAAACGGCGCAAGCTGCAGTTGAAGGACTGCATCGCCAAGCTGGCGGACATGCTGATTCCGGACGAACCCGCGTAGAGCCGACCGTTGGTCGGCTGCGGTTCGTCCCGGCGGCATGAACCTTGGGTACGCGGCTTCGGACGGTGGTCAACGTCGGTCAACCGGTGCACGCCGTGTTGCCGGACGCTTGTGCCGCGCTTGCGCGCGGGTACCGACCAACGGTCGGTACCCGCGAATTGCTGGCGAACGCAATGAGATCCGGACACGTCCGGATGCGCCTGGCCGCATCCGCTTCGGTCAATCCGTGCTGACCGGCTCTTCCGGCTTGGCCGCTTCCGGGCTGACCCGTTCGATGGTGTGGCGCAGCTCGCGGCCGAGGATGAACTTGGCGTCCTTGGCCCACGCGTCCAGGCGGTCGTCGAACAGCAGCTTGCTGTTCTCGTCCGGCCACACCAGGCGCAGTTCGCGCAGCTTCTGGATGAAGCCGCGGAACAGGGTGCGGTCGAAGAATTCCGGCGCGGCCGGCGCATAGAGCAGGCTCAGGCGCTGGGCCGCCTGCTGGCACAGGCTTTCCAGCTCGGCCGCACCCAAGGTGCCCGGGCCGTTCTTCACCAGTACCGAGATGGCGATGTAATAACGCTCGAATGCCTGCTGCAGCGAGTGGCCGATGGCACGCAGGCGGAACACCTCGTCGGTCTGCCCGGTGTTGCGCGCCAGGATGCCGCCGTCGTCGTCGTTGACGTTCTGCAGCAGCCCTTCGCGCACGAACACGTTGATGGTCTGCTCGATGCGCTGGGCGAACTCGTCCTCGGTCCACGGCAGGAACAGCTCGGCCTGCAGGAACGGGTACACGGTGCGGCCCAGCTGCACCAGGCCGGTGCGGCTCATGCGGCGGTTGTTCTGGAAGCAGCACGCCACCCACGACGACGCGGTGAACAGGTGGATGACGTTGTTGCGGAAGTAGCTGAGCAGCACCGCGGTGTCGCCGCTGACGCTGAGCACGTCGCCGAGCGGGTGCTTGATGCGGGTGAGGACGTTGATTTCCTCGGCATGGGCGATGATGCGGTCCGGCGAGTGCGGGGTCACCGTCACCCGGTCCGAATACGGCATTTCGACCAGCAGGGTCTTGCACAGCTCGATCTGCGCGATCAGGTCGGCCTCGCCCATCGCGTGCTTGGGCGTGGACAGCAGCGCCAGCGCCAGCAGGTTGATCGGATTGACGTCGGCGGCACCGTTGATGTGCACCTGGATGCGTTCGGCCAGGTGGTCGACAGTGCCCGACAGCCACGAGGGTTTCTCGTCTTCACTGACCGGCTGCCCGTTCCAGTCCGGCGCCTGCTGGGCCAGCACGTCGTTGAGCGCGATCGGCTCGCCGAAGTTGACCACCACCTGCCCGTAGTTCTGCTTGAGCACCTTGGGAATGGACCACAGCAGCTGCCAGATCGATTCCTTCTCCTTCGGCCGCCCGGACAGTTCGTCCAGATAGCTACCGCCTTCCATCAGCTTTTCATAGCCGATGTAGACCGGCTGGAACAGCACCGGCTTGCGCGGCTGGCGCAGGAACGCGCGCAGCGTCATCGAGATCATGCCGCCCTTGGGCTGCAGCAGGCGCCCGGTGCGCGAGCGACCGCCTTCGACGAAGTACTCGATCGAATAGCCGCCGGCCACCAGCTGGGCCACGTATTCGCTGAGCACCGCCGAGTACAGCGCGTTGCCACGGATCGAGCGGCGGATGAAGAACGCGCCGCCCTTGCGCAGCAGCGTGCCGACCACCGGCAGGTTCAGGTTGATGCCGGCCACGATGTGCGGCGGCACGATGCCGC
>Ga0160474_100127_pt1 | contig 61184 bp, 47 predicted proteins | sample HID1975K_E11MG_FD_108240 | JGI IMG/M metagenome (GOLD analysis project Ga0160474, IMG submission 108240) | Enriched soil microbial communities from UW Madison campus, WI, USA - HID1975K_E11 MG | ecosystem: Environmental > Terrestrial > Soil > Unclassified | place: USA: Madison, Wisconsin...
GGAAAACAGCACGCTGTACTACACCTTCGACCGATCGCTGGCGGTGAATACCGGTTTCTTCACCAACGGCTTGGGCTGGGGCAGCGGCACGGGGGCCAACCAGCTCAACCCACTGGCCTTCGAGAGCCTGAGCGTGTTGCATGAGGTCGGTTTGAAAGTGGAGGCCGTGCCCGACCAGCTGTTCTTCACCCTGGCTGCCTACAAACAGGCGCGCGACCAGTCGCCGGACAGCAACAACAACATCGCCCGGCTGATCGTCAAAGGCTGGGAAGCGACCCTGCGCTACCAGGACCAGCACCTGCGCGGCGGCCTCAACCTCAGCCGCATCAGCCCCTACAACGAGTTCACCAGCCAGGCCGGGTTCGCCTCGGCCGGCTTCATTCCCGACAACGGCACCGTGTTCGGCGACAACAACAGCCTCAACCAGCGGCCGTCCGGCAAGTTCGATGCGGTGCAGATCCCCGAATACAACGCCGGCGGGTATGTCGACTACCGCTTCGACTCAGGGTTTGGCGTCGAGCTTTCCGGCTGGTGGACCAGCAGCTGGTACATGAACCTGAGCAAGACGGTGAAAGTGCCGGACGAATACAACCTCGACCTTGCCGTGTACTACCGCCAGCCGCAGTGGGGCGTGACGGTGCGCATGCTCAACGTCACCGACGAGCTGAATTTCGTCAGTGGCCTGGCGGGTTCCACCAATACCTTCCTGCAACCGATGCCGGGCCGCACGCTGCTGGCCCAGGTCGATTACCAGTTCTAATCATCCTCAACCTGAAAGGCCTCAGCCATGTCCATTGAATTTGTCGGCATGATCTTCCCCCGCCAGTGGTCCGAGACCCGTGGCGTACGCACACCGGACTTCGACCTGCCGTTCATCCGTCACCACGCCCGCGCCCATGAGCATGCGGGGTTCGACCGGGTGCTGATCGCCAGCGGTCCTGGCAGCGCCGACAGCCTGCAGATTGCCGCTTATGCTGCCGCGCACACCGAACGCCTTGGTTTTATGATTGCCCATCGCCCTGCCCTGACCGCGCCGACGGTGGCCGCCCGGGCATTCGCCACCCTCGACCACACCACCGGCGGCGGGCGCATCCGCCTGCATGCAATCACCGGTATCACCGCCGAGCCGCAGGAGGGGGACACCCTGATGGACAAGACCGAGCGCTACCGGCGTGCCGACGAATACCTGGAGATTGTCCGTCGCACCTGGACGGCGGAGGAGCCGTTCGACTTCGAGGGCCGCTATTTCAACATCAAGGGTGCCTTTTCACCGGTGAAGCCGCTGCAGCAGCCGCATATCCCGATTTCCTTCGGGGGCTCGTCCGACATCGCCTACCAGATCGCCGTCAAACATGCTGATCTGTATGCCCTGTGGGGTGAGCCGCTGAGTGGCGTCGCCGAGCAGATCGGCAAACTCAAGGCTGCCGCCAACGCTGCAGGCGTGGCGGCACCAAGGGTCAGCCTGTCGGTACGGCTGATCCTGGGTGCCACCGAGGAGCAGGCTTGGCAGCGTGCCGAACAGATCCTCGCGCAGATCAAGGCCAACCCGCAATTTGCGGCCGACAGCCCTTGGCAGAAACGCATCAAGGGCACCGGCTCCGAACGCCTGCTCGCCGCTGCCGCCCGCGCCGACCGGCATGACCGGGCGTTGTGGATGCCGACGGCGACGGCGGTGGGCGCCTATGGCGATACCACCGCGCTGGTGGGCACGCCGGAGACGGTAGCCCAGGCGCTGCTCGATTATGTCGACCTTGGGGTGACCACCTTTCTCAACCGGGGCTATGACCCGCTGTATGACACGGTGGACTACGGGCGCTGGGTGATTCCGGCGGTGCGCGAGGAGGTGCGGCGGCGCCAGGCCCGGTTTGTGGGGTGAAGGTGGGGGGTATGGCTTGGGGGTGCATCTGGGTTGCCGGGTGCATGCCTTGGGTTGTTTGGCGCTCGATCTCACAGGCACCGCACAACCCGAGGCATAAACCTAAAGGCCAACACGCAACCTGGGCGAATGCTCCACCAGCGTGCGGGTATAAGCATCAACCGGTCGCCCCAGCACCTGATCGGCAATACCCTGCTCCACCACCCGCCCCTGGCGCAACACCAGCACGCGGTCGGCAATCGCCCGCACCACCCCAAGGTCATGGGTGACGAACAACAACGTCAGCCCCTCCCCCTGCAATCGCTGCAGCAAGGCCAGTATCGATGCCTGCACCGACACATCCAGCGCGGAAGTGATCTCGTCACACACCAGCAGCTTCGGCTCGCAGATCAACGCCCGGGCAATCGCCACACGCTGGCGTTCACCACCGGACAAGCTATGCGGATACAAACCGGCCACACGCGCCGGCAGCGACACCCGCTCCAGCACGGCCTCGACCCGCTCGCGCGCTTCACCACCGCGTACCCCGAAAAAGTGCGCCAACGGCGCGCTGAGCGTTTGCCCGATCGTCTGCCTCGGGTTCAACGCCCGATAGGGGTTCTGGAACACATACTGGATCTGGTGACGCAGCCGGGCATCGCGTTTGCGCGCAGCAAACGTCAAAGGCTCGCCGGCGTAGCTCATTTGCCCCTGAACGTTTTCGCCCAGGCCGGCAATGGCCCTGGCCAGGCTGGTCTTACCCGAACCCGACTCGCCCACCAGCGCCAGGCACTCCCCTTGGCCAACCCGCAGGGAAACATCGAACAGCACCTGGCGATCGTAAGCGACATCCAGCCCGCTGACCTCCAGCAACACCGCTTCACCCGGCGCAGCAGCGGCCTCGGCAGCCACCTCACCAATGGGCAGCGGCTCTCGGTGCGGCACCAGGCAGGCCACTCGATGCCCGCCGTCATGTGCCAGCAACGACGGCTCGATCACTGAACACTCTGCACGACGCCTGCCGCAACGCGGCGCAAACGCACAACCATCCGGGCGCTGCCCCGGTGCCGGTGCATGCCCGGCAATCGCCTGCAACGGCTGGCGCCGGGCAATGTCGGGAATGGCCGCGAGCAAAGCGCGGGTGTAGGGATGCGACGGCGCGCGGAACAACGCCTCACGCCCGGCCACTTCCACCAGCCGCCCGGCGTACATCACCATCACCCGGTCGACCAGGTCGCGCACCACCGCCAGGTCATGGGTAACGTACAGCGCCGCCACTCCTTGGTCACGGCAGAGGCGCTTGAGGGTCTGCAGCACATGCGCCTGAGTGGTAACGTCCAGTGCGGTGGTGGGTTCGTCCAGTACGATCAGCCGGGGCCGCAAGACAAACGCCAACGCCAGCATCACCCGCTGTTGCTGCCCGCCAGACAGTTGATGCGCAAACCGCCCCAGGAAGCCGTCGTCATCGGGCAGGCCCACAGCCAGCACGGTTTCGCCGATGCGCTGGCGCACAGCCGCACGCGACAGCGCAGGCTGGTGCGCCAACAGGGTTTCACCCAGCAAGGCCCCCAGGCGCAACGCCGGGTTCAGCGCCGTGGCCGGGTCCTGGGCTACGTAGCCGACCAGCCCGCCACGGGCCAGGCGCAAGGCCTCGCCTTCGAGCTCGAGCAGCGACTGCCCGGCCACCACCACTTGCCCGCCAACGATGCGCGCGCCCTGCCGGGCATGGCGCAGCAACGCCGTGGCCAAGGTGGTCTTGCCCGAGCCGGACTCACCCACCAGGCCGACAATTTCGCCTGCCGCAACGCTGAAGGACACCTCGGCCAGCACATCGACCTGCCCGGCCAGCTCTACCCGCAGATCGCTGACCTGCAACACTTCACTGGCCACATTCAACAGCGCGCTCATGGCTGCTTCTCCCCAATCCGGGCACTGGCCCGGCCAATCCCTTCGGCAAGGATGTTGGTGCCGTAGGCAAACACCCCGATCAGCAATGCAGGTGCCAGCACGGCCCAGGGCTGCACCAGCAGGCCGGCCTGGTTTTCGTTGATCATCAAACCCCAGTCCGCCGCCGGCGGTGCCACCCCGTAGCCCAGAAAACTCAAGCCGGACAGCATGCCCACCGCCCAGGTCAGCATGTTGCCGAAGTGCACCAACAGCGGCGTGAGGATGTTCGGCAGGATTTCATGAAAGAGGATGCGCCACCGCGGGTACCCCATCATCTGGGCCGCCTCCACGTACTCCTGCCCGGCCACCGCCACGGCACTGCCACGGGCCAGGCGGAGAACCCCCGGGGTAAAGGCGATGGCCACGGTCAGCACGATCAGCCAAGGTGCTCGGCCGAGCATGGACACGATCAGCAGCACCAGGATCAGATCCGGGAACGCCAGCGAGACGTCGGCCGCCCAGCTGATCGCCTGGTCCAGCCGCCTGCGCGAGAACCCGGCCAACAGGCCCAGGCTGCCGCCAACCAGCAATGCGAGCGTGGCTGCTGCCACCGACATCCACAGCACCGACAGGCCGCCGCTGAGCAACCGCGAGAGCAGGTCGTGGCCCAGAAAGTCGTGCCCCAGCGGTGCCCCGGCAGCCGGGGGGCCGTACACCGGCCCGACCATCGCCGTGGGCGCATGAGGTGCCAGCCAGGGGCCAAAAGCGGCCAGCAGCGCCACCAGCAAGGTGATCACAGCGCCACGCCGCACCTGTGGGTCGGCCAGCCAACGGGATTCAATCATGGGTCGCCTCCTGGGCAGGGGTGCTGCGTGCACGTCGCCACCAGGGGCGAATGCCGCGCCGTATACGTCGGATCATCCGCACCCGACGCGCCGTGCGCAGCTTGGGGGTGAGCAATACCGTCAGCAGGTCGGCCAACAGGTTGATCAGCACCACCGCCAGGGTGATGACCAACACCACGCCCTGGATCATGGGCAGGTCGCGCATCTGGATCGCCGCGTTCAACGCAGTGCCGATACCCGGGTAACTGAAGATCACCTCGGCCAGCAGCGCACCGCCGACCAACGTTCGCAGGGTCAGGGCCACGCCCTGGATCGCGGGGGTCAAGGCATTGGGCAAGGTGTGCCGCCAGACGATGCGCCGTTCGGGGATACCACGCAGGCGCGCGGCAATCACATACTCGGACTCCAGCGCCTCGATCATCGAGGCCCGCACCATGCGCGTGAGGTACGGCAGCGCCGTCAGGCTCAGGGCCAGCACCGGTAGCACCAGTGACGGCCACTGCCGCCACAACGGCAACTGCGGGTCGAGGATCGACACCGCCGGCAGCCAGCCCATGCCCGGCATGGAAAACAACAGCACCAGGCCGATCGCCAGCAGAAAGCCCGGCGTGGCCTTGAGCAGGATCAACGCCGACAGGCCCCAGCGGTCCAGACGGCTGTCGCGGCGCAGGGCCAGGCTCACCCCCAGCAACAGGGCCACCGGCACCACCAGCGCCAACACCCCGACCAGCAGGGCAAGGGTGTGGCCCAACCGGCCGAACAGCAGCTGCGCCACCGGCACCTGTGAGTCCAGTGAAATGCCCAGGTCCCCACGTAGTGCTGCGCCTAGCCAACGCAGGTACTGCACCAGAATCGGCTGGTCGAGGCCCAGTTGCCGTTGCAGGGTGAGGATGCTTTCCAGCGGCGCATCCGGGCCGAGAATCACCCGCGCAGGGTCCGAAGGCAGCGCCTGGGTGGCGATGAACACCACCAGGCTGATCACCCAGGCCGTGAGCAACCCGTAACCGAGGCGGCCGATGAACCAGGCCAGCCAGGCCGGCGTGCGGGGCGTGTGTCGAGGATCAGGCATTGGGGTTCAACCAGAGTTCGTCAAAGCGCCAGGAGGCGAAGGTGGTCTGTTCCGGGGCAAGCCCGCCGACCTTGGACGACGCCGCATCGAGCACGTCGGAAAAGCCCCAGATCAGCAACCCGCCACGTTCATGCTGGATGGCCTGGGCTTCATGCACCAAGGCCGTGCGCCGCGCCAGGTCGGGCTGGGCCAGGGCCTGCTGGAACAGTTCGGTAAAGCGCGGGTCGTGGAAGTTGCTGCGGTTGTAGATGGCCTGCGGCGCATCGTTGTGCAGCGCCGAAGCAAGAAAGCCGCGCGCCGGGGTCGAGCCCGGCGACAGCTGCCAATGTTCGCGTTGCGGGCCGTTGAAGACCGAGCCGTCCACTTGATTGACCTTCACCTGCACCCCGGCCTTCAAGGCCTGCTGGGCAAACACCAGCGCGGCGTTGACGCCAGGCCCTGGCGTGGTGGTCAGTTCCACACGCAAATCGTCCTGCCCCGCCTGGCGCAGCAGCGAGCGGGCCTGGTCCAGGTCGTATGGGCGCTGGGCAATGTCGTGGTTGTAGGTGGGGTCGTGGGGCGAATACAGGTCGTTGGCCACCCGTCCAAAGCCATTGAGCCCGCGTGCCACCAGTTCCTGGCGGTCGGCCAGCAGGCGAAATGCCTGGCGTACCCGTACGTCCTGGAACGGCACCTTGGCCAGGTTCAGGTTGAAGCCGGTGAACGAGGTGCTGGGTGAGGCATACAGGCGCAGCCGTGGGTCGGCCTTGAGCAACGCGCTGTGCTCGGCCTGCACGCCACTGGCGACGTCGATCTGACCGGCGCGCAGCGCTGCGGCCCGCGACACCTGGTCCTTGAATTCGATGATTTCCAGCTCGTCCGCATAGGGGCGGTCAGGCTTGTAGTAGTTTTCAAAACGGGTATAGAGCGAGCGCTGGCCAGGTATGAAGCTTTTCAGCCGGTATGGCCCCGCGCCCACCGGGTTGGTCACCGGGTGGTAGTCGGTGGGCACGATGCCGCCGAAGCTGATCAGCGTTTCATCCAGCGGGTAGAAGCTTTGCCCCTGCTTGAAACGTATTTCGACAGTGCGCTCGTCCAGCTTGCGCAGGGCCTGCCGATCGATAGCGCCGACCAGCCCGGCGAAGGGCGAGGCCAGTTGCGGGTCGGTCAGGCGCAGGATGGAAAACAGCATGTCGTCGGCGGTGATGCTTTTACCGTGGTGAAACTCCAGCCCAGGCTTCAGGCGGATGGTCCAGGCGCTGGCGTCGGCATTCGGCTCGGCAAACTCGGCCAGTGCCAGGCGGGTGCTGACGTCGGCGTTCCATTCCCAGAACTTGGCGTAAAGCGCCCAGCCACGGATGATGCCGCCGCCCACCGGCTTGTGCGCATCAAGGTTGCCGGCCTGGTCGCCATCGATAATGCCCACCCGCAAGCGCCCACCGCGCACCGGCGTGCCCGGCAGCGCCGCACTTGCGGCTGCCGGCGCGCCGCTGTCGCAGCCACTGAGCAGCCCGCCGCCGAGCAGCAGGCTGCCGCCAACGGCCAGGCTGTTGCCGAGAAACACCCGGCGCGAAAACAGCTCGCTCATCACCCTCTCCTTACGCCGGTTGCGCCACGCCGGGCTTGCTGACTGCGCCCAGGCGCGGCACCTCGAAGCCATGGTCCAGGTCCAGCAGCGGGAACAGCAGGTCTGCCACCCGGTGCGCTTCATCGATCAGCGGGAAGCCTGACAGGATGAATGCCGACGTGCCCTGGGCCTCGTATTCACGGATGCGCTCGGCGACCTGTTCGGCGCTGCCGACCAGGTAAGTGCCGGCGGCAGGGCCGAGGATGTTGAAGCCGAACAGGCTGGGGCCCAGCCAGACGTTGGGGTAGATCTCCAGCTCACGGGCCGTGGGCAGGCGCCCCGCGCGGATGCTGTCGAGATTGCGCTGGATGCGCGGGTCGTCGCTGACGTAGCTGTCGAAGGTTTGACCGGACGGTAACTGGCGTTCGATGGCCGCGCGCGCCGTGGCCAGCGAGGTGCGCTGCAACAGGTGCTCTGCGTGGGCCCAGGCTTCTTCCTCGGTCTCGCGCACGATCACTTGCAGGCGGGTGCCGTAGGTCAGTTCGCGGCCGATCTTCGCCGCCTCGGCTGCCACCCGCCGGAACTTGTCGCCGAGCTTTTGCGGGGTGTCGGCGAAGCTCAGGTAGACATCGAGCAGTTGCACCGAATGGGCCACGCCCGGTGCCGACGTGCCGGCGCCCCACAGCGGGATGCCGGGCTTTTGCTTGGGTGGGTGCCAACCACCCAGCGGGTGATGGGCTGCGGCGGGCGAACGGGGTGACAGCTTGACGTAGCGGCCGTCGTAACCCGCCGTTTCGCCCGCGTAGAAGCTTTGGAAGGCGCGCCAGTATTCCAGGCTGAAGTCGTAGCGTTCGTCGTGCGGGTAATGCACGCCCAATGTGGCCAGGCCGGCGTCATTGCCGTTGACCACGTTGAACAGCAGGCGGCCGTTGGAGAACTGGTCAAAGGTGAGCGCCCATTTGGCCAACACCGCTGGCGACAACTCGCCCGGGTGCTGGGCGACCAGAAAGCGCAGGCGCTTGGTGGCGTCGATCAGCGCTGCCGACACGGCCAGGCTTTCGTTGGGGCTGGAGCCGAGCAGCGAGCCGTAGTAGCCCAGGCGGTCGGCGGCGATGGCCAGTTGCTTGAGGTGTTCGAAATCGGTGTGCCAGCGGCCTTCGGGCTCCCAGGGATAGGGGCCGTCGGGGGTGGTGAGGTACCAGAGGATTTTTACTGCCATGGGGCTGGGTCCTTTTCAGATGAGGTGTTTGAGGGCAGGCCCCTGGGGCTGCTGCGCCGCCAGCGATCGCATCAGTTGCGCCGATCGATGCCTGGCACCAAGCCCAGTTCGGTCGCACGGTCATACAACCCGCTCATCTTCCACTGCTGGGTCAGCACCCCCGGCCCGTAAGGCCGCGACCCGCCCAGGGCATCGGCCAGCAACTGGATCTGCGCCCCCTCCTCCAGCAACAGGATGAACTCCGCCGTGGCCCGCAGCCCTTGCTTGCCCCACACCGTGGAGCCGCCGTTGGCTTCCAGAATGGCCAGGTTGAACGGGTTCTCGGCGATCTTGTCGAGGATGAAGTCCACCTCTGCCTGGCGCCGGTCGATGTACACCGGCAGCTCGCGGGCCAGTTGGTAGCGCTGCACCGGCACGTAATGGAACGGCAAGGTGCGGTGGGTTTGCGCCCAGGCACCCAGGTACGGGCTGTGCACGTGCGATACGGTGGTGACGTCGGGGTGGGTCTGGAACAGCTTGGTGTAACGGCCCAAACCACCTTTGCCCTTGCCAACGATGACGTTGCCGGCAAAGTCGGTGACAGTGGCCTGCAGCGGCTTGCGGTGGTTCCACGGCCCGCCGTAGTTCACCGACACCAGCAGCTCTTCACCCGGCACACGCTCGATGAAGCCGACCGTGCCATTGGCGGTGATGGTGTTGGTTTCGCGAAATACGCTGAAGGCCGCTTCGGCTTCGGCCACTACCTGGTCGATGAAGGCTTGCAGTTCGGCAGTGACGGGGCGTTCGTTGATCAGTACGGTCATGTTCAATCTCCAGTCAGGTCAGGCGCGGCGCTGGGCCAGCAGTTCATGGGCAGCTTGCAGAGGCCGCGGGTCGACCCAGTCGGCAATGTCGAAATCGGCTTCGAGGAAACCGTGCAGGTACAGGAAGTCCTTTTGTGTGCCGAGGAAGGCCAGCCGCTGTGCGGACAGGTCCGGCGCCAGCGTGGTGTGGAAGTCACCGCGGTAGGCCTCGGCCACGCCCTGGCTGCCCGCGCGGGTTTCTTCTTCGAGAATGCGGTTGAGCGCGTCGCGGTTGCCGGCCGCCCACTCGGCGGCACGCAAGGTCTGGGCAAGGAAGCGCACCACCAGGTCGAAATGGTTGTCGAGCAGGCGCTGATGCACGGTGATCGGCCGGGGGGTGCCGTTGTTGATGCGGTGGCGTGGGTCGGGCAGCAGGTCGAGGTCGACGCCGACCACCAGGCCCAGCCGGCGTGCGGCGTCGGCGGCGGCCGCGCCTTTCACGTACACGGCATCGACTTCCCCGCGCGCCAGGTATTCCAGCCCCGACCATAGCCGCTGCAAGCCCAGCTCCGGGGTGGCGGCACTGGCCTGGTCGAGCAGGGCCACTTCCAACAGTTGCACGTCATCCAGGTGCAGGCCTGCCGAGGCCAGGGCGCCTTTGTAACCGTGAAGGCTCATGGCCCGGGCAATGCTGCCCGGCCGGCTGTCGCCCCAGGCCGGCAGCGCCAGGCGTTTGCCGCGCAAGTCTGCGGCGCTGCGGATGCCGGAATCCGGGCGGACCAGGATGGTTTGCCATTCCTCGATCCAGGTCAGGCCGATCAGCCGGCTGGGCGAGCCGGCCGCACGTGCCGCCAGCGCCGGCACATTGCCGCCTTCGCGAAACAGCCCAGGCAGCTGGTGATCGTAGTGGTGATGGCCAAGCTGACGGGCCTCCTGCAGGGTCGAGACGGGCAAGCCATCGGCAGCGAACTCTTGCTCAAGCCAGCCGAGCTTGTAGGCCAGGCCTGAGGCGGTAGGCACCGGGCAACGCGTGAACCAGATGCGTTCAAGGGCGGATGGGTCGTCTGCCAGGCGTTTTGCTGTGGGGGTTGCGAAGGTCATGGGGTGGCTCCTTGGGCGTCGTGCAAGCACCATTGCAGTGTGCGTGCCAACCGCTGGAGGCCTTGATTTACCTGGGGTTTAGTATTTTTTCAGGGAGCTGGGTGCTTGGCTGGGAGCAGGATTGCGGGTGGGGTGCTGCCAGATCAGCAGGGTGGCTGCTGCTGGGGCAGCAAGAGGTCATACAAGCCGCGCAGCATGGGGCCTGAAGAGGGGTGGCAAAGATATTGCTCTAGGGCTTGGTACCGCGGTGTGGCCATTCGCGGGCATGCCCGCTCCCACAAGGGCCAGCACAACCCTCAAGGGCAGTGCCGCCTCTGTGGGAGCGGGCAAGCCCGCGAAACAGGCGCACTGGCCCTTCAGACAATCCGAGACCCCACCATGAGTGCCATCGAACCTTCCCCCGCCCGCCGCCTGACCAGCGAAACCGACGCCATCGAAACCGCCCGCCAGGTCGCCGCGCACATCGCCGAACTGGCCGCCGACCCGCGCAACAACGGCCACCTCCCCCACCGCCAGGCCGAGCTGTTGTCCAGCAGCGGCCTGACCGCCATCGCGGTGCCCGCCCAGTTCGGCGGCCTCGGTGCCTCGGTGCAGACCGTGGTCGAAACCGTGCGCCTGATCTCCACCGCCGACGGCGGCGTCGGCCAGTTGCTGCAGATTCACAACGTGATGCTGCGCGGCATCTTTACCGGCTACCCCGATGAAGTACGCGACCGGCTGATTGCCGACGTGCTCGCAGGCAAGCGCTTCGGCAACGCCCTGGCCGAAGTCGGCGGCAAGAACAAGTTCGCCCTCAAGACCCGCGTCGAGCGCCGCGCCGATGGCCAGTGGGTACTCAACGGCAGCAAGTTCTACTCCACAGGCTCCTACCTGGCCGAGTGGATCTCGCTGACCGCCGCCAGCGAAGACGGCGGCGTCGGCGTGCTGCTGCACCGCGACACCCCCGGGCTGACCCTGATCGATGACTGGCAAGCCTTCGGCCAGCAAAACTCGGTAAGCGGTACGGTAAATTTCGACAACATCGTGCTCGACGAGCGCTACCTGACCCGCCGCAGCGGGCCGATGAAGCGCACTGGCCTGACCTTCCCGCAGATCCTCCACGCCGCCATCGACACCGGCATCGCCGCTGGCGCCTTGCAGGCCGCTGTCGAGTACCTGCGCGAGCATGCCCGGGCCTGGGTGGAGAGCGGCGTCGAGCGCGCCAGTGACGAGCCGCATGTCATTCGCCAGATCGGTGAGTATGCCGTGGCGCTGCGCGGCGCCGAGTCGGTGCTGCGCGACGCCGCGCGGGTGTTCGACGAACACGAGCGCGACCCGGAGAACAAGGCGTTGCAGGATGAGCTGATCCTGTCGGTAGCGACCGCCCGTGCGCATTCCGATGCTGCATCGCTGAAGATTTCCAGCGACCTGTTCTCGTTACTGGGGGCCAGCGCTTCGCTGAGCAAGTGGAACCTCGACCGCTTCTGGCGCAACGCCCGGGTGCACACCACCCACGACCCGATCCGCTGGCGGCTGCACAACGTGGGCAACTACTACCTGAACGGGGCAGACCCGGGGGAGTACACGGCGGTGCTCAATGCCAAGGAAAGCCAGGGCGCTACCCGCCGTTGAATCCATTTGGGGCCGGGGGGCGCGTCGCGCCCCATTCGCGGCACAAGGCCGCTCCTACAGGGGCGGTGTCGCATTCTGATCGAGCATCTACATGAACCACCCGCTTCTTCGAGCATTGGCCATCTACCGCGAGATGCCTTGGCGCTTTGCTCTGGTCGCTGCCTTGTACATTGCCGGCAACCTCGGCCTGGCCTGGCAGCAGTGGCTGATCGGCCATGCGGTCGATGATGTCAGCGCCGGCCGCGCCGTGCTGCGCCTGGCCGACGGCAGCCTGAACGCCCGCGTGGCCTGGCAATGGTTGTGGCTGCTGCTGGCCATCGCCCTGGGCCGCGGCCTGCTGCAATACGCCGCCGCCGTGCTGTCGCTGGTGCTCAGCCAGGCCTTGCTCACGCGCCTGCGTGAACGCATCCTCAGCCAGGTGCAGCGCCTGCACCTGGGCTATCACTGGCAGCACGGCATGGGCGAACTGGTCACTCGCACCACCCGCGATGCCGACAAAGTGCGCGACGCGCTGATCACCTTCTGGCGGCAGATCATCGAAACCCCGCTGGTGGTAATCGTCGCGGTGGGCCTGTTGAGCTGGTACGACCCGCTGCTGGGGCTGGTGCCACTGCTGCTGACCGGCGCCGGGCTATGGCTGTTCGTGGTGCAGACCGATCGCCTGGTCACGCTCGACCGTGCCGTTGCCGCTGCCTATGACCAGGTCAGCCAGGACCTCGCCGAAGGCATTGGTGGCGTGCGGGTAATCAAGGCCTTTGGCCTGGAACAGCAGCGCATTGCCCGCTTCGCCCGACAGGTCGAGGTGTTCACCGGCCATGCCCGCGCCGCCCTGGCCTACGCCAGTTCGCGCATTCCGCTGCCGCAGGCGGTGGTGGCGCTGGGGCATGTGTGGATCCTGGTGTACGGCGCCCATCGCGTGGCAGCCGGCGCGCTGGGCATCGGCGAGCTGGTCACTTCGCTGCTGGTGGCCACCACGCTGGTGTTCCGCATCGAAGGCATAGGCCGGGTAATGCAGACCTTCGCCGATGCCCGCGCCAGCGCCGAACGCATCTGGCAACTGCTGGACGAACGCCCGGCCATTGTCGGCGGCCATGCCACCCTGGCTGCGGGGCCGTTGGGGCTGAAGCTCGACCAGGTGCAGGTCAGTGCGGCAGAGGCTGGCCGGCCTGTTCTGCAGGGCTGCTCGCTAACCCTGCTGCCCGGTGAAGTGGTGGCGTTGGTCGGCGCCACCGGCACCGGCAAAAGCCTGCTGGCCAGCCTGCTGCCACGTTTGGCCGATGCACAGCACGGCAGCGTGCAGGTCGGTAGCGACACTGCCGGTTGGCACAACGTGCGCGACCTCGACCTGTCCGACCTGCGCCGCCGCGTGCAAGTGCTGCCGCAGGAAAGCTTTCTGTTCTCCGACAGCCTGGCCGCCAACCTGCGCATAGCCGCACCGCAGGCCAGCGACGCCCAGTTGCGTGAAGCATTGCGCCTGGCCGCCGCCGAGGATGTGCTGGAGCGCCTGCCCCATGGCCTGGACACTCCGCTGGGCGACCGCGGCGTGACCCTGTCCGGCGGCCAGCGCCAGCGCCTATGCCTGGCCCGGGCGCTGCTCGGTGCACCCGACATCCTCTGCCTGGACGACGCTACCAGCGCCCTGGATACCCTGGGCGAACGCCAGGTGCTGCACAACATCCGCCGCCTGCACAGCGGCAGCGGCCAAGGCCCGACCTTGCTGCTGATCACCAGTCGCCTCTCCACTCTGCTGCTGGCCGACCGCGTGCTGATGCTGGAAAACGGCCGTATCACTGCCAACGGCAGCCATGCCGAGCTGTGCACGAACAACGCCCATTACCGCGACTTGCTGGGGATCGACCATGACTGATGCGCAGCACACCCCCGCCAGCGATATCGACATCGAGCAGCGCTTGGCCCGCCAGGCGCTGGACCGGGGCATGTTCCACCGCTTGCTGCCGCTGTTGCAGCCCATTCGCGGGCAGATCCTTGCCGTGATCGGCATCGAGCTGCTGCTGGTATTTACCGTGTTCCTGCGCCCGTGGTTCGTGCGTGAACTGCTGGACAAAGGCCTGGTGCCCAGCGCCGACCACTGGCTGCTCGACGAGCGCCTGGTGCTGTGGCTGGGCCTGGGGTTGGCAGCGAGCTGGCTGGGGCGCTTTCTACTGGCCGGGGTATCGCAGTTTATCGCCGGGCGCGCGGCGATCGGCGTGCTCAACGCCCTGCGGGTGAACGTGTTCGCCCATGTGCAGGCGCTGTCGGTGAGCTACTTCGACCAGACCCGCGCCGGGCGCATCATTTCCCGTGCCGACCGTGACGTGGATGCGCTGGAGCCATTGCTGGTGCAAGGGCCGCCCGAACTACTCGGCGCCCTGCTGCGCTGCGGCCTGGCAGCGGTAATGCTGTGGCGTATCGAGCCCAGCTTTTTCTACAGCCTGGCTGCCACAGTGCCGTTGTTGGCCGTGGCCACCTGGCGCTTCAAGCGCGTGTCGCAACGCAACTGGGCCAAGGTGGCCGAGCAGCGCAGCCGCTTCACCGCCCACTTGGTGGAAAGTGTGAGCGGGGTGCGGCTGATCCAGCAATGCGGGCAAGAGCGGACCAACCAGGCACGCTACCGGCGCCTGCTGGAGGACTTCAACCAGGCGCTGATCCGCGGCAGCCTGCGCGCCGGCTGGTTTGCCCCGTTTACCGCGTTGCTCAGCACCGCCGGCATGGCGGTGCTGTTGCTGGTGGGTGCTCATGGCCTGGCCGAGGGCAAGGTCAGCGTGGGGCAGGTGGCCGAGAGCCTGTTCTACGTGTTCCTGTTTCTTGGCCCGCTGCAAGAGCTGTCAGACCTGTTCGAGCGCTACGCCACCGGCAGTGCTTCAGCCCAGCGCATCTTCCTGTTGCTCGACACCCGCCCGCAAGTGCTTGACCCGCCAGCGCCACACGCCCTGACCAGGGCGCGCGGCCAGGTGGACTTCGACGCGGTTGGTTTTGCCTATGCGCCAAACAGCCCGCGCCCGGTGATCGACGGCCTCGACCTGCATATTCGCGCCGGTGAAGTACTGGCCATCGTCGGCCCCTCGGGGCATGGCAAGAGCACCCTGGTGCAGTTGCTGACGCGTTTCTACGAAGTGCAGCACGGCGCCGTGAAGCTGGACGGCATCGACCTGCGTGCGCTGGCCCAGCACGACCTGCGGCGCAATGTGGGCGTGGTGCTGCAGGACAACGTGCTGTTCAGTGGCAGCATCCTCGACAACCTGCGCCTGGCCGCGCCCCACGCAGACGATGCGCAGTTGATGGGCGCCGCCCGTGAGCTGGGTGCCGACGAGGTGCTGGAGCGCCTGCCGCAGCGCTACCACACCGAAGTCGGCCCGCTGGGCGCACACCTGAGCCATGGCCAGCGCCAGCTGGTGTGCCTGGTACGGGCCTACCTGGCCGACCCGGCGGTGTTGGTGCTGGACGAAGCCACCTCGGCAGTGGACGTGCACACCGAGCGACGTATCCAGCGCGCGCTGCGCAGGCTGTGCCAAGGGCGCACGGCCATCATCATCGCCCACCGCCTGGCGACCATTCGCGATGCCGACCGGATTGCCGTGGTGAAGTATGGGCGGGTGGTGGAGCAAGGGGCGCATGCCGATCTGATCGGGCGTAGTGGCGCCTATGCGGCGCTGTACCAAGCGTATCTGCGCAGCGCCGGGGAGGTTGCAAGCGAAACTGCGCATTAACGCTGTACCTGTAGGAGCGGCCTTGTGTCGCGATAGGGCCGAAAAGCGGCCCCGGCAATAGTCGCGGCGAGGCTGAACATGTGGGGCCGCTGCGCGCCCCATCGCGACACAAGGCGGCTCCTACAGGTTGCTCTGTGCTCGTGCTGCTACCCCAGCATCCATTGCTGCCGCACTGCTGCCACAGCAGCACCCCTCTCCCCGTCAGCTCCTCACCCCCCCGCCCCACAGGCCATGCACCGCGCATGGCACAGCCGTTGCACCAGCCTCTCCATCCGCACACTCTCCCCCTTCAGGAGCCCCCATGACCACCGAATTCTTCTGGCGCCTGCCCTTGGGCACCGACGGCCCGCAGCTGTCCACCGACCGCCACAATCGCGGCAACCCCGCGCACCGCCCCGGCAACATCGCCCCCGGCCGCCTGCCCGATGGCCAGGCTGACGGTTTCAGCTACATCGACTACATCGCCCAGGTCGCCAAGGCCGCCGAGCTGGCCGGGTTCGAAGGCGCGTTGCTGCCCACCGGCCCGGAGCCGTGGATAGCCGCCGCCGCGCTGGCCCGCGAAACCCGGCGCATCCGCTTCCTGATCGCCTTCCAGGCCACCTGGACCCTGCCCGCCTATGCCGCCCAGCAGGCGGCAATCCTGCAGAACCTCAGCGGTGGCCGGCTGGACTGGAACATCATCACCGGCGGCAACCCGGCCAGCCAAAGGGCCAATGGCGACTTCCTGGAGCATGACTTGCGCTACAAGCGCACCGGCGAATTCCTCGACGTGATCCAGGGCCTTTGGACACAGGACAAGTTTTCCTACGAAGGCGATATCTACCGCCTGGAAAACGGCAGCCTGCCGCCGGGCCTGCAACACGAACGCAAACCAGGCGTGTACTTTTCCGGCTTTTCCGACGCCGCGCTAGACGTGGCTGCGCGGCACGCCGATGTGTACCTGAACTGGGCCGAGCCGATCGACAAGCTCAAGCCGCATATCGAACGCGTGCGCGAACTGGCCGACAAACAGGGCCGCACGGTGCGTTTCGGGCTGCGTGTCGACCTGTTCGCTCGCGAGACCGAGGAGCAAGCCTGGCGCGAGCTGCGCCAGCAGTTCGAGCGGCTGGAGGGCAAGGCCAGCGCCAGTGCCAAGGGCTTCGTGACCGGCTCGGACTCTGTCGGCGGTGCACGCCAGGCGGCCTATCACCAAGGCTTGCAGGGCTTCGACGAACTGATCCTGGCGCGCAACCTGTGGGCCGGCTTCGCCAAGGCCAAGCCCGGCCCCACCGTGGGCCTGGTGGGCAGCCATCAAAATATCGCCGAACGCCTGGCTGAATACCGCGATGCCGGTTTCAGCACCTTCATCCTCGCCGCCAACCCGCACCTGGAAGAGGCCCTGCGCATCGGCCAGGAAGTGTTGCCGCTGGTGCAGCAGGCTGCCACCACCACCCCTTTGCAGGCCAGCGCCTGAACCCAACCGGAGCTGAACATGAGCCAACCCCTCGATACCCTGTGGTACACCCGCTGTCCGGTGCCCACCGGCCTGGGCATTGCCGTGCAGCAAGGCTGGCTGCAGGAAGACCTGGCCGGTCTCGGCACCCAGGTGCAGTCCCTGCGCGAAGCCGACCAGCAGGCAGTGCGCGAATCGCACTTCGACCACAGCCTGCTCAATTCGGTACGCCACGGCGGCTGCATCCCGGCCATCTGGGCCCGCGCCAAGGGTCGCGACACCCGGGTCATCGGCCTGTCGTGGGCCGATGAGGCGCAGTTGATCCTGACCCGCCCAGACAGCGGCATCCACACCGTAAAAGACCTCAAGGGCCGCCGCTTCGGCCTGCCCGACTGGGCCTCGGCACAGATCGACTTCACCCGCGCGCAAGCACTGCGCGGGCTGGAAAACGCCCTCAAGCTCGCAGGGTTGCAAGTGGGCGACGTGGAGCTGGTCAACTACCGCTACGACGGCACCTTCAGCGACCGCCCAGTGCGCAACGTGGCCGGCACACCGGTGTCCAGCACCCAGAGCGAAGGCCGCAACCTGGAGCTGGCCGGCCTGCTGCGCGGCGAGGTCGACGCGATCTTCCTCAAGGGCGCCAGCGCCGTGCAACTGGCCCACGCCTTTGCCCTGCACACGGTGATCGACACAGGCAGCCACCCCGACCCGCTGATCCGCAGCAACAACGGCACGCCACGCACCCTGGCGGTGGACAGCCACCTGCTCGCGCAGCACCCGCAAGTGGTGCGCACACTGCTCGGTTCGGTGCTGCGCGCCGAACGCTGGGCCCACCAGCACCCTGACGAAACCCGCCGCTACCTGGCGCGGGAAACCAACAGCAGCGAGTACTGGGTGCAAGTGGCTTACGGCGCTGACGCCCACCTGCGCCTGAGCACGCGCCTGGACGAGCAGGCCATCGATGCCTTGCAGGACTTTGTCGAGTTCCTCAAGCGCTGGCGGTTCATCCCGGCGCGCTTCGAGGTATGCGACTGGATCTCTCGCCAACCACTGGACCAGCTGCTGGCCCCCCTCCAAATGGACAGGAAACCCGTTACCCCATGACCAAGCCCCTGGAAACGCTCTGGTACACCCACAGCCCCGTGCCCACCGGCCTCGGCATCGCCGTGCAGTCGGGGCGCCTGGCCGAGGCCTTTACGCCGTTCGGCACCAATATCCAGTCGCTGCGCGAATCCAGCGAACGCGAGGTGCGCGAAGCCCACTACGACCATCACCTGCAGAACTCGGTGCGCCACGGCGGCAACATCCCGGCAATCTGGGCCTACGCCAGCGGCGTCGAGACCCGCGTGCTAGGGCTGTCGTGGAGTGATGAGGTGCAGTTGATCCTCACCACCGAAGAAAGCGGCGTGCGTAGCATTCGCGACCTGAAGAACCGCCGCTTCGGCATACCCAAGTGGGCCAACGTACAAATCGACTTTACCCGCGCCCAGGCCCTGCGCGGGCTGGAAAACGCCCTCAAGCTCGAAGGCCTGGCGGTGGCCGATGTGGAGCTGGTCGACTATCCCTACGGCGGCACCTACAGCGACGACGCCAAGCAGCACCTGTACGGCGCCGAAGTGAGCCTGGACACCAGCCGCTTCAGCCGCCGCAACAATGAGCTCATCGGCCTGCTGCGTGGCGACATCGACGCTATCTTCCTCAAGGGTGCGCATGCGGTGCACCTGGCCCACGAGTTCGGCCTGCGCGTGGTGGTCGACACCGGCAGCCACCCGGACCCGTTGATCCGCAGTAACAACGGCACCCCGCGCACGCTGACCGTGGACCGGCACTTGCTGGAAAACCACTTTGATGCCAGCCGCACGCTGGTCGACACCGTGCTACGCACCGAGCAGTGGGCCTGGGCTAACCCGGAAGAGACCCGGCGCTTTCTGGCGCGCGAGCTGAACACCAGCGAGTACTGGGTGGCGGCGGCCTATGGCGATGATGCGCATCGGCGCCTGCGTACTACCCTGGACAGCCGCTCGATCGAGGCGCTGCAGGACTTTACCGAGTTCCTGTTCAGGTGGGGGTTCATACCGCGGCGTTTCGATGTGCGCGAGTGGATTGATTTTCGCGTGCTGGAGAGTGTGATCGGTTCGACTTCGCGGTTGGCGGTATGAGAAGATTGGGGCCGCTTTGCGGCCCTTCGCGACGCAAGGCCGCTCCTACAGGGGCCTGGCTTACGCTGATCAATTGTAGGAGCGGCCTTGTGCCGCGAAAGGGCCGCAAAGCGGCCCCAACAATCTCAGCCCCGCCACTGCTGCCCCAGCAGCACCCGCCCAGCACCCCACTGCTGCCCAATCTGCAACACCCCCTCAAACCCTTAATAAAATCTCTATATTTCAACAACCTAACAACATGGCACAGTCCCTGCTCTAGCTCTCCCCAACAACGCTTTACATACGGGGAGATCCACCATGCACCAGCTCAATCCACTGGCCCGCCAGATCAGCCTGGCGCTGCTGCTGGCCGGCACCGGCAGCCAGGCCATCGCCGCCAACGAAGACACTAAAAACGAACCGGCCCTGGAAACCGTCACCGTAACCGCCCAGCACCGCGAACAGACCTTGCAGGAAGTACCGGTAGCCGTATCGGCCATCAAAGGCACCAGCATTACCGCCGATGGGGTGCGCTCAATGGGCGACATCACCACCTTCGTGCCCAACGCCTCGGCCAAGAACCCCGACGGCGACGGCCGCCCGCGTTGGTATATCCGCGGCCTGGGCACCGGCGACACCGGCGCGGCTACGGTCTTCCCGGTGGGCATCTACGCCGATGACGTCTACCTCAACGCCCCCATCGCCGGCGGCGGGCCGCTGTTTGACCTGGAGCGCATCGAAATCCTGCGCGGGCCCCAAGGCACCCTGTATGGCAAGAACACCACTGCCGGTGCAGTGAACGTGATCTCGAAAAAGCCCACCTTCGACACCGACGGTTATGGCACCGTAGGCTTTGGCAGCAAGAACGAACGCATCGTCACCGGTGCCATCGGTGGCGCGCTGGTGGACGAAAAACTGGCCGGGCGAGTGGCGCTGTATTCCGAGGAGCGTGACGGCTTCCAGAACAACGACTTCGACGGCAACACCTATGGCGATGTGAACAAGAAAGCCATCCGCCTGCAGTTCCTGGCCCAGCTCAACCCCGACCTGGACGCCCTGCTCAAGGTGCACAGCCGCCAGTTCAAGGGCGACGGCAGCAATGGTTCGCTGCCCGTGGGCCGCTACTACAACGTCGGCTACGAACGCCCGCATGGCCGCGACATCTCGCTGAACGTCAACGAAGACTACCGCCTGGACCACGACGGCGCCTCGCTGACGTTCAACTACTACCTGGGCGACTACACGCTGACCTCGATCAGCGCCTACGACTACATCCGCAACCGCTCCACCAGCGACGCCGACTACACCCCCTACGAGGTCAACGGCGCGTCGATCACCGACAACAGCTACCGCCAATGGTCGCAGGAGTTTCGGCTGGCCTCGCCGGAAGACCGCCCGCTGCACTGGCTGCTGGGTGCGCACTACTTCCACGAAGACCTCGACAGCTCGGCACAGCGGGTGGTCACCCCCGGGCCGACGCCAAACGGTACCGGCTCGAACCAGGTGGGCACCACGGCGTTCCGCGACATGGGATTCGACCACCGCACCGACAGCTACGCGCTGTTTGGCAACCTGACCTACGACTTCACCGATGACTTCAGCGTCACTGGCGGCCTGCGCTGGACGCAGGAGAAAAAGGACATCGACCTGGACCTGGTGCAACTGACCCGCGCCACCGCCAACGGTCCGCTGGTCCCGCTGGGTGGCGTGGGCACCAACGGCAATCGCCAGGTAGACAAGACCTGGGAAGCCTGGACCTACGACCTGACGCCCGAGTACCGCATCAACGACAACCTGCGGGTGTTCTTCCGCTACGCCCACGGTTTCCGCTCGGGCGGCTTCAACACCGGGCTGTCGACCAGCCTGGCGCAGCTGACCACGGTCGACCCGGAAGAGCTGGATGCCTACGAGCTGGGGCTGAAGTCGGAGTGGTTCGACCGCCGCCTGACCGTCAACGCCAACCTCTTCTACTACGACTACTCCGACATCCAGGTGAACCTGCTGACGGTGAACAACGGCGTGCTCACCACCGCACTGACCAACGGCGCCAAGGGCAAGGTCAAGGGTGCAGAGCTGGAGATCGAAGGCCAGCCGACCGAGCGCCTGCACCTGCGCGCGGCGGTGTCGTTCCTCGACACCGAATACACCGACTTCAAGAACACCAACCCCACCACGGGCGCGGTAACCGGCGACTACAGCGGCAACAGCTTCGTGCGTTCGCCGCGCAACGTGGTGTCGCTGGGTGCCGACTACACCATTCCGCTGGAAGTGGGCGGCAAGCTGGTGGCAGGGGGCGACGTGAGCTTCCGTGACAAGGAGTACTTCCTGGCCGACCGCCAGAGCAGCGCCGACGAAACCCTCAGCCAGCCGCACTACACGTTGGCCAACGCCCGGCTGAGCTGGTTCAGTCACGACGACAAGCTGAGCGTGACAGGCTTCGTCAACAACCTCACCGACCGCCGCTACCAGGTGCACGGCCGGCCCAACGGTACCGCCGGGCAGTACGTGATCACCTACGGCGACCCACGCACCGTCGGGCTCAGCGTCACCAGCCGGTTCTAGGTTGCCCTTTGGGGCCTTATCGCCGGCAAGCCAACTCCCACAGTTACAGCACAAGGCCTGAAACTTGTGGGGGCCTGTGGGAGCTGGCTTGCCGGCGATAAGGCCAGCACTGCCAATACATCATTCAGCAGGAACACCCCATGTCCCACCACACCCCCTTGGCCAGCGCCATCGCCCTGGCCATCGCCGGCCTCGCCGTGCCCGCATTCGCCGCCGAACCCGCCGACCGCCTCGACACCGTGGTCGTGGTCGGTACCCATCGCAGCGACGTTACTGCCCTGCAAAGCGCCGCGCCGGTCGATGTGCTGAGCGGTGAAAAACTTCAGGAAACCGGCGCCAGCGACCTGTCCGCAGCGCTCACCGCACTGTCGCCCTCGTTTAGCTTCCCGCAGTCGCCCCAGGGCGCCTTTGCCGGTTCCATCGCACATGGCGCCTCGCTACGCGGCCTGGCCTCCGATCAGGTGCTGGTGCTGGTCAACGGCAAGCGCCGCCACACCAGTGCCAACGTCACCCGTCAGGGCCTGGTCAACGCCCGTGGCGCGGCAGCCGTGGACCTCAGCCTGATCCCGCTGTCGGCCATCGAACGCGTGGAAATCCTGCGCGACGGCGCGGCCGCCCAGTACGGCTCTGACGCCATCGCCGGGGTGATCAACATCGTGCTCAAGGAGCGCGACGAAGGCGGTAACGCCGGCTACCGCTTCGGCGGTTACAAGAAAGGCGATGGCCTGCAGCGCAAGCTCAGCGGCTGGAAGGGCTTTGCCTTGCCCAATGACGGCTTCCTGACCCTGGCCTTCGATGCTGGCAGCCAGGACCCGGCCAGCGACACCCGCGACGACAACCGCCTGTTCTACCCTGGCTCCACCAGCATCGACACCGCGCGCGAGCAGAACAACCGCTACCGCAACTGGCGCTGGGGTTCGGGCAATGTCTCGGATCAGTACAATTTCACCGCCAACGCCGAAATGGGTTTGAGCGAGGGGCTGAGCGCCTATGGTTTCGCCACCTACGCGCACAAGAACACGGATGCCGAGAACTTCTTCGACCCGCCCACCACGTTGCGCAACAACTACGGCAGCGTAGCCCTGGCACGCTACCCGGACGGCCGCCTGCCGGTCACCCGCTACGGCCTGGAAGACTTTGCCGTCACCGGTGGCCTGCGCTTCGAGGACCAGGCCCTGGGCAAATTCGACCTGGCGCTGAACTACGGCAATAACCGTGTCGACTCCACCGACCGCGACGCCATCAACCCCAGCTGGGGCAGCGCCAGCCCGTCGACCATCTACACCGGCCGCCGCGAAGCCGACCAGACCAACCTGACCCTGGACTGGACCCGCGACTTTGCCAACGACTGGCTGTTCAAGCCGTTGACCGTTTCCACCGGGCTGGCCTGGCGCCAGGAAAACTACGACCTCAGCCAAGGCGACGCCGCCGGCTGGTCAAACGGGCCGCTGTTCAACACCATCGACCCTATCACCGGCAGGCGCATACCCGGTTACTACTCGGGCATCACCCAGGTCGATGCCGTGTCGCTGGACAGACGGGTGATTGGCGCCTATTTCGATGTCGAAGCTCAGCTGACCGATAAATTCCAGGCTGGCGTGGCGGTACGCAGCGAGCATTACTCGGACTTCGGCGACACCACCAACGGCAAGCTGTCCGTGCGCTACGACTTTACTCCCGAGATTGCCGCGCGGGCCAGTGCCAGCAGCGGCTACCGCGCGCCTTCGCTGGTGCAGAGCGGGCTGTCGTCGTTCAGCGTGCAGGTGGTTGAGCAACCACCGGGCAGCGGCAACTGGGTCGAGGTGCAGCAGCGTACCCTCCGCGCCGACAGCCCGGAGGCCGCGTTGCTGGGGGGTAAGGCACTGAAGCCTGAGGAGTCGACCAACTTCTCGGTGGGCCTGGTCTGGCGTCCACTGCCCAACGCCTCGGTGACCCTCGACGCCTACCGCATCGACATCAACAACCGCATCACCCTGTCCGATCAGTTGCCGGCTACAGTGGTCGGGCCAATTTTCGCCGGTACGCCCTACGCCAATATCCAGAGCGCAGCGTTCTACACCAACATCGCCGACACCCGCACCGACGGCTTCGAACTGGCCGGCCACTACCAGCTGGACCTAGCCGCCTGGGGGCGGCTGGACTTCAACGGCGGCTATGCACGCAACAACACCCGCATCACCGGGCTGGACGACGTTGGCAGCATACCCGGCAACCAGATCATCGGCCGCAACACCCAAGGGCTGATCGAAGACGGTACACCCAAGGACAAGCTGACCCTCAGTGCCAACTGGCTGTATGACGGCTGGAGCGTCACCGTGGCCCAGCGCCGCTATGGCGAGTGGAAAAACAGAAACGCTGCCAACCCGGCGCTGGACCAGACCTTCAGCCCGCAGTGGGTGACCGACCTGGACGTGTCGTACCGCCTCGACCTGGGCCTGACCTTGTCGGTGGGGGCGATCAACCTGTTCGACAGCCATCCGGACAAGCTTGAGGGGGCGCAGCTGTATGGTGTGCCGAAGTACTCCATTACCAGCCCGGAGGGGGCGCAGGGGGCTTTCTACTACACCAGTGTGAGTTACGACTTCTGATCTGGAAACGGTGTTGGCTTCTTCGCGGGTGAACCCGCTCCCACAGACTGCACCGAGTACCTGCGGGAGCGGGTTCACCCGCGAAGAAGCCAACACTGATGCTGCTGACTGACTGTTGCCCCAGCAGCACACCGCTGCTGCTCCAGCACCACACCTTTCATCCAACCCCGCATTCTGAGGTCTGCGCCGCCTGGCACAGCTCTTGCGATAGCTCAGAACCCACTGCGTTCCCAAGGCCAGCCATGCGCGTGCTATCCCCTCTTTCCTGGTTCATCTCCCCCCTGGCACTGCTTATCCTCTGGGCCGTGGTAGCCAATGCCGGGCTGTTCCCGAGCAACCTGCTGATCCCACCGCAGGAGGTGTGGCGCAGCTTGACTGACCTGCTCGCCACTGGCGAATTGCAGGAACACCTTACCGGCAGTCTTTCGCGGCTGGCCCTGGGGTTTACCGGCGGCGCACTGGCCGGCCTAGGCTTTGGCGCGGCGCTGGCCCTGTCGAAGACCGTGGACGCCTACTGCGCCCCCCTGTTCCATACCCTGCGCCAGGTGCCGAGCATCGCCCTGATCCCGATGTTCGTGCTGCTGTTCGGCGTGGACGAAACATTCAAGGTAGTGATCGTCGCCAAAACCGCGTTCTTCCCGGTGGCGCTGGCTACCTGCGAAGGCATACGCGCCATCCCGCGGAGCCATTTCGAAGTGGCGGCGGTGTACCGCCTGCGCTGGCCTACACTGGTCGGCCGCATTGCCTTGCCCGCTGCAGTGCCGGCGATCATCACCGGTATACGCGTGGCCCTGACCCGCGCCTGGGTGGTGCTGGTGGCCTGCGAGCTGCTGGCCGCCGAGAGCGGCCTGGGGCAGATGATCGAGATGGGCCGGCAGATGCTGCGCATCGACGTGGTAATGGTCGGCGTGGTGCTCACCGGACTGATCGGCTTTACCCTGGATTTCACCCTGCGCCGCGTGGAACGGCGCCTGTCCGCCTGGCAAAGCCGCTAAGGAGGCTGTGATGAAACTGCAGAACTTGCGTGGTCTGGTGCTGCCGCTGTTGCTGCTCGGCGCCTGGGAATACGCTTCACGCCAGAGCGCGGCCGGCGCCTATGCCTTCGTGCCGCTGGCGCAGGTGGGCACGGCACTGGCCGAGCTGATGGCCAGCGCAGAGCTGCTGGTCAACCTGTGGGCGAGCCTGTTGCGCACCTGCAGCGGCCTGGCCATCGGCATTGTCGGCGGCATTGGCCTGGGAGCGCTGATGGCCCTGTCCGCAACGGCCAACCGCCTGATCGCGCCACTGTTCCATGCCCTGCGCCAAGTGCCTATGCTGGGCTGGATTCCGCTGATTGCCTTGTGGCTGGGTAACGGCGAAAGCGCCAAGCTGCTGATCGTCAGCCTGGCGGCGTTGTATCCGATGGTGCTGAACACCTTCGAGAGCCTACGCCAGGTCGCAGGCCAGCACCGTGAGGCCGCGCAAGTACTGATGCTCAGCCGTTGGCAGCAACTGTGGCTGATCCTGCTGCCCGCCGCCCTGCCTGGCATTGCCGCCGGGGTGCTGCACGCCCTGGCTTTCGCCTGGGTCACCTCGGTGGGCAGCGAGCTGTTCCTGTCCGCCGGGGCCGGCCTTGGCAGCCTGATGATGAACGCCGAGGCCGCCGCACGCATGGAGATCATCGTGGTCTGTGTGCTGTGCATCGGCCTGTGTGGCTACCTGATGTCCTGGTTGTGCTCCCTGCTTACCCGCCGCCTGCTGCGCTGGCGCCCTACCCGTTGAAAGGCCCGACCATGAACGCCATCGCCCATACTCTACCTACCAGCGCCAGCACTGGCGCCCTGACCATCCGCGGCCTGAGCAAGGCCTACCCACTCAAGGGCAAACCGGTGCCGGTGCTCGAGGGCATCGACCTGGACATCCGCCCTGGCGAGTTCGTCAGCATTCTCGGTGCCAGCGGTTGCGGGAAATCGACGCTGCTACGGTTGATTGTCGGCCTCGACCAGGACTACCAGGGACAGATCTTGCTGGACCAACAACCTGTGCGCGGGCCGAGTCTGGAGCGCGGCATCGTGTTCCAGGACCATCGTCTGTTCCCGTGGATGACCCTGCAGCAGAACATTGAGCTGGCGCTGAAAAACCATGCGCTGGCTACCGCCGAAAAGCACCGTCTGGTGGCCGAGCACATCGAACTGGTGGGTCTGAGCGGCTACGAGCAGGCCTATCCACACCAGCTGTCCGGCGGCATGGCCCAACGTGCGGCGATCGCCCGGGCGCTGGTCAACAAACCCAAGGTGCTGTTGCTGGACGAGCCGCTGGGGGCACTGGATGCCCTGACGCGGGTGCGCATGCAGCAGGAGCTGCAGCGAATCTGGGTTCAGGAGCGTTGCACGGTGATCATGGTTACCCACGATATCGAGGAAGCGTTGTACCTGGGCGACCGGGTGATTGTGCTGGATGCCCATCCTGGCCGGGTGCGTGAAGACTTGCGCATCGAACTGCCTCACCCTCGTGAGCGTCACAATCCCTTGTTGCATGAGTACAAGCAACTTCTGCTGGATCAATTGGTCGGGCATCCATGACCCATAAGGCGTGATACGCCCCGAGCCAGTCGGGGCATTACCACTGAGCAACCTCGGTTCACGCTCACGGGCGTGAACGTCATCGGATCAACGCAGCAGGAGGGTCTTTTGCAAAGTCTGCTCCAGGTCCCGCTGAAGCGAGATTTCGAGATATGCAAGTTGAGCCCTCGTCTTCGCAGCGTCCCCCTCAGACGCTGATTCCGCTGCTCGTCCATCTTTGGTTCAGCGTGTCCATCCCCATTGAAGCCCATCATCAACTGCGGAACGCCAAAAGGAAGGGCTTTGTCCTGGGCGGTTTGCCACGTATGTCATGTCTTCCCCGGGGTATGGAGACGTCGCTCCACAAGCGCATGTTCAGGACCGCAACCACGCCTGGTAACACCTACGCTGATGCAACCGAATATCGAGACGAGGCCGTCCTCCCAGCTAAGTCATGAGGGGGGCATATTTACGCAATTTTCCATTCGCGATGGAGGAGAAAGGCCGTTCAGTGACGCCCCCCTGAGAGGATAGCTCAATTGGGGCTTAATTGTTGCCTCAGGCAGTGATATGATTGCCCAGGGCAACTAAAAGGTATCTTTCTATGTTTTCTGCATCCATCAACGACGTGGAGTTCGTCCGCGCCTTCAACCGGTTTTACACACATCAGCTTGGCCTATTGGATGAGCATTTACTTCGCTCCGAATTTTCTCTGACTGAAGCTCGCACTTTGTTCGAGCTTGGGTTGAGGAGCGATTTGACTGGCTCTGACCTCAAGCAGGAGTTGGGTTTGGATGCGGGTTATCTCAGTCGCGTTATCAGCAACCTGGAGAAACGTCGCCTGATAGAGAAAGCGCGCTCCGAGGCCGATGCCCGGGCCTTCATGATTCGATTGACCGATCAGGGGCGAACGTCCCTGGCTTCCTTAGAAGAGACCTCTCGTGCAGCAGTAATTACTCTGCTTGAACGATTGGAAGCCACTCAGCGCAATCAGCTGATCCAGGCAATGTCGCAGATCAAAGCCTTACTTGGTGAGTCGGAGCGTTCGTACATACTTCGAGATCCCCAGCCAGGCGACATGGGGCTTGTGGTACAGCAGCAGGCAGCTCTGTATTCAGGGGAGTATGGCTGGAATTCCGAGTTCGAGGCTTTGCTGGCGGAAATCGTAGCAAAGTACCTTCGTGAATTCGACCCGACTGGGGAGCGTTGCTGGATCGCTGAGCAGGCTGGCCAAGTGGTCGGATCAATCTTTGTGGTGCGACACGATCAAGCAACTGCAAAGTTGAGGATGTTGTACGTAGATGCCGGTGCGAGAGGGCTGGGCATTGGGAAACGCTTGGTTGATGAGACTCTGCGCTTCGCTCGGCAGGCAGGTTACAGACGTATGATCCTATGGACGACCAGCAATCTTACAGCGGCTCGTAAGCTCTACGAAGGGGCCGGTTTTAAGCTTGTTGAAGAGGAAGCAGTCACTAGCTTTGGTAAAGAACTGGTGAGTCAGACCTGGGCGACCGATCTTTAACTGCCACCTGATCCTACATGCTTTGCGCCTCTATACGTAGAGGATGAGGCTATTTTAGAGTCAGTCCCAGGGTCGTTTTACCTTCCGTTTTCTGAAGGCTGCCCGAATGAGCTGGTAGATACGCGCCCTGGACGTAGCCTGATGCCCAGGATCTTCGCGTCTTCGTATTGCCCTCTAGGTTCACGCGGTCTTAGTGGACAGCTCCCGCGAGTGAAGCGGACAGTCCGACGAACGATACGTCCAAGACGAAAGGAGCTGCGGACAAAAGAAAGCCCGCTGCTGGACGGGCTAATCGGAGCTTCTATCACACGTAGCGCAAGTGTCACCTAGGAGCCGTCAATATTGGGTGAAAGAAAAGTCCCGACAATGTCATAACAGGGATTGCCTCAGGGCACTTCATGCGGCCAGCGGGTACCCAGGGCCACCCTACCCTGTTCTTGATTCAGACGCCGCCGGCCATGAAGAGCATCGAGCATTACACCTTCCACATGGTTGGGCCTACCGAAGTGATATTGGCCGGCACCCGCTGCTTGGAAAAGGGCTACACGTCTTTATGGGAACCGGCGCGTCACCAGCTAGGCTCGAACTGGTTCTGGTACTTCAAGAGCCCGCTGGGCTGCAACGTCGAATACGACGCCAACATGGACCTGCATGACAACCAATCGACCGCGCGTGAAGCGGCGCCCGGCGCGGACAATTCGCAATACTTCCTATTCGCCCATCAGCCCAAGTGGGCGCCAGGCGGCCCGTCATCCAGCAAAGCCAAGGCGGCGGAGCCTGTGGCATGAAGCTCGTTACCCTGCGCGACGGCAACCGTGATGGCTGCCTAGTAGTATTGTCCCGCGATCTTACCGTAGCGATCTCGGCTCGGCCCCATGCCGCGACCCTGCGCCAGGCGATCGAGGACTGGGATCAAGTCGCGCCTGTGCTGGCGGACCTCTATCGGCTGCGCAACATTCCGGGGGTGTCGGGATTGGCTGCCTTTGCGGCGCGCCCAGTACGGAACTCACGCACCCCGAAGAGCTGATTCACGAGAATCCCACACGCGGATGCTATGGTGTGGCAACCCACGCTCCCTGCAGCCCCCCAAAGCGCCGCCACACTAACGAACTCTAGCTTTACCATCACTGTCGCAGATACGAGCGTTCGCTTCGCTGGAGGAGTGACTCCTAACCCCATATTCCAGGAGGACAGTTTCATGGCCATTGATCGCCGCACGCTGCTGCAGCTCGGTTCGTTAGCCGGAGCCAGTTTGATGCTTCCAGCCCAGGCCAGCGTACCCTCGCCAGAGCACGCTAGCCGTCTGCTGATTCGCAACGCCGCTGTGATTACCATGGATCCGGCGCTAGGCGACATGAACAATACCGACGTGTTGATAGAGCACGACACCATCCGCCAGATCGGCAAGGGGTTGGTCGCCAGTCAAGCGCAGGTAGTCGACGCGACAGACATGATCCTGATCCCGGGGCTTATCGATACCCACTGGCATTTGTGGAACAGCTTGCTGCGCAATAGCGCGCCGGTTCCGGGCGGGCCTGCCTTCTTCGTCACTCAGCAAGCCACCAGCAAGCGCTTCACCCCTGCCCTCACCGAGCTAAGCATTCGCCTTGGGCTGGCCGAGGCCACTCATGCAGGCATCACCACGGTGAACAGCTGGGCGCACAACATCCGCGACCCCGACTTCGCACAGGCCGAGCTGCGCGCGCTGTCTTCCAGCGGATTGCGGGCGCGGCTGTGGTACGGCTACGCGCAGGACTTGCCGGCCACCGGCGCAATGGACTTCAAGGATATCGAGCGTATCCAGTCCCAACTGAAGGACCCCGCGCATCGGCGTATCGATCTTGGTTTGGCCATCCGCGGCCCGGAACGCACCGAAGCACCGATCTGGGAAGCGGAATTTGCATTTGCGAAGGCCCATGGTCTGCCGGTATCCACACATATTGCCGTCAGCCGCCAGATGCAGGAGAAAAAGGCTATCCAACAACTGGCTGGCCGTGGCCTGTTGAGCCCGTCCGTGCAGCTGGTGCATGCCACCCACGCCGATGAACAAGACCTGGCCAGCATCGCGCAGGCGGGCGCAACGGTGTGCATCACGCCCTTGACGGAAATGCGTGTGGGCTACGGACTGCCGCCAGTGGCGGCGCTGCATCGCGCGAAACTACCGGTCACGCTCGGCATCGACACGTTGGTGCTGGGTGGCAATGCCAACCCGTTCATGCTCATGCAGACCTGCCTGAACCTGGCTATCGGCACTTCCGGTGATGAGCAACTGATGACTGCCAGAGATGCGTTGCATTGGGCCACACAGGGGGCTGCGCAGGCCATGGGCATCGGCCAGGAAACAGGTTCGATCACCGTGGGCAAGCGCGCCGACCTGGCGCTGATCGACACCCGCAGGCTGGGTATCTTCCCAGTCAACGATCCTGTGGCGTGCATCGTTCAGTCGGCGACTCCAGCAGACGTCGACACCGTGATCGCCGACGGCCGTATCGTCAAACGAGCGGGCCAACTCATCGGGATCGATACAGCCACGCTCCGCAGCCAGGCCCTGGCTGCGGCACGGCACTTGTTGCAGCAAGGCTGACCCGCTTGCAAGCAGGGCAAGGCTTGTGCCTTGCCCTGCGCGCGTACCAGCACTGCTGTACTCAGAAGCTCGCTTGCACCTTCAAACCGCCTACCCAGGCATCGTCAACCTGTTTCACCCCGCCTGGGTGACGCACAAACTGCAGGTTCGGCCGCATCGTCAGCCAATCGGCTAGATGAATGCCATAGTCCAGCTCGGCGTTGTACTCGGTTTCCTGGATCGGCAAATAGTCGGGGTTGCCGTAGTCATCGATCCCGTTGACCTGATTGGTCAGCGCCGCATTCTTTCGGTAGGCCGCGTTCACATGGACTTCCGATAGTGCCAGGCCGACATCGTCCTTTGGCCGTGCATCGAATGGGCCCTTGTAGATAGCGCCCACCGACAAGTAGTGATCGACCTTGCTGGTCTTACGGTCATGAGCCGTGCCCATTGCAAAAACGGTCAGCCCGCGTGAAGCATCACCAGCGTGCTGGGTTATCTGCTGCATGGCACCGAGCCACACGCCGTGCTTGTTCGATGCGCTGCGATAGGCTGCTCCGCTTATTACAGCAGGCTGGCCACGGCTGTCCTTGAGCACGTCCTTGGCGTTGGACGTACTGTAGTAATAACCGGCACGGTACTCACCCGGTAGGCCGTCAATGCGCGGCTGCCATACCAGTTCCACCGGCAGCACCGCTCCCTCGGTGCCGCTGCCACTGAGCTTGAAGCCATTGTCGTTCTGAGTGTTCGACGGGTTCTGCTCGTACGCGCCGATTTGCGCAAACAGCTCTGGACTGAGCTGGTACTTGACCCGCAGCGCCCACTGGGTGATCGGCCAGTTGTACCAGATGCCACCCCAGTTCCCGACCTGCGAGCCGCAAAAAGTCAGGTTCTGAAAGTTGCAGTCAAAGCTGTTGAAGTCCTCACCCTCACCGAAGCGCCCCGCCTTGATATCCAGGTGCCGATCGAAGAACGCTTGCTGGTAGTACAGCTGGGTCATGCGCCAGTGCGAGCCGCGGCCCCAGACTTCCTGCGACGAGCTGAGCGTACCGGTGCGGGGGTCGCCAACGCGGTCGTTGGAAATGTTGTCGCCGTTGCGGTTGGCCACGGTCAGCTGGAAGCGCGCGTCGTGCCAGCCGAGCAGTTTCTCCAGGTCGAAACGGGCGCCCAAGGAATATTGGTCGCTGTAACGGGCAGTACGGTCGTTGTTGTAGCCGCCGCCAAGATTGGCACCGATTTCGCCGACATAAGCGAATTCGAAGTCCACGCCCTGCTGAGCCAGGTCGCTGCGGGCGCCATTCCAGTCGCCCAGCGCCCAAGGGGAATCGCTGGCAAAAGGCTCTGCAGCATGAACGGTCGGGGCGCAGACCAAAGCGGCAAGCAAGACGCGCTGTTTGAAAATGGACATTGATGGTTCTCTTTGTTATTGGATGCTGCCTGTTGCGGCTCTCGCCGCCAAAGGGCCTGCGGCACAGGTGGTGCACAGGGCCAATGGCCGTGCTCCACCTGTGCCGCAGGTTCAGCCGCGGGTGATTACTGAACGCTGGCGCGCATTTGCTCAGGCAGCTCAAGCTGCTTGCGCATCTTCGTCACTTCCGCAGCCGTGACCGGCTGGGCACTGTTGCCCCAGCTGTTGCGGGCAAATGTGAGGATGTCGGCGATCTCGCTGTCACTGAGCTTCCAGTCGAACGCCGGCATGCCGGCACCGGTGGTGTAGGTGTGGGTATGCACCGCACGCGCACCACCCAGGACCACGCTGGTGAGCGTGTCGGTGTTGTTCGCCAGGATCGCCTTGTTGCCGGCAAAGCCAGTGATCATATGGCTCACACCCTCGCCCGCAGTGCCGTGACAGGCCGAGCAATGCACCTCGTAGCCTTGACCGCCGCGTTGCATGCGCGCATCGCTTGCGGCCAGTGCTTGGGCGGCAGGTTGCGGTGTGCCAGGTAACGATTTGAGGTACACAGCAATGGCACGCAGGTCCTGCTCGGTCAGGTGCTGTGTCGAGTTCTCGATCGCTTCGGCCATCGGCCCACTGGCCACTGCCACACCGTCACTGCCGGTTTTCAGGTAGTCGACAATCTGCTCGACCGTGCTGTCACCCAAGCCCTGGTGCGGGTCGTTGGTGATATTGGGCGCGAACCAAGTGCCTACCAGCCCACCCTGCAGGGCCTGGCTGGCAATCGGGCCACCCAAGGCGTTACGCGGGCTGTGGCAGGCTGCACAGTGCCCTGCCCCGTCAACCAGGTACCGGCCACGGTTCCACTCCACGCTTTGCCCAGGATCGGGGGCGTATGGCTGGTTGTCGAAAAACATCCAGTTCCAGCCGGCCATCAGCGAACGCTGGTTGAACGGGAAGTTCATGCCCGCCAGCTCGTCGACTTTGTGCGCCTTCGGCTCGATCGTGCTGAAGAATGCCCACAGCGCGCGCAGGTCATCGTCGCTCATGCGCGTGTAGTCGGTGTAAGGCATTGCCGGGAACAGCAGGCCATGACGGCCCTGGCCCTGGCGCACCGCATTGAAGAAGTCGCGCTGGGTGTAGTTGCCTATACCGGTTTTGCGGTCGGGGGTGATGTTCGACGACTGAATATCACCGAATGGCGTGCCGATCACATAGCCACCGGCAAAATCGCCACTCTTGGCCGTGTGGCAGGCCGCACAGTCGGCGCCACGCATTACATACTCCCCCTGCTTGATCAGCGCCGCATCGGTGGACTTGAAATCGCCAAGACGCACCGTATCGTCAGCCACCTGCGAGCGTGCGGTAGAGTTGGCCTGGATGACCAGACCGAGCATCACGGCACCAGCCAAGGCCAGCACGCCGCCGCCGATCAGGGCGGTTTTCTTGTTGAGCATCGCGGGCCTCACACCAGGGAACCGGGGTTGTGCTGATACTTTTCATGGATCGCGCGTGCCGTACGAATGGCCAAAGCGCCGACGGTGCTTGTGGGGTTGTAACCCGCGTTGGTCGGGAACGCCGATGCGCCGACCACGAACACGTTGTGTGCATCCCAGCTTTGCAGGTAGGTGTTCACCGCGCTGGTACGCGGGTCTTCGCCCATGATCATGCCGCCTTGGGTGTGGTTGGAGTTCTCGTCGTACGGGCTCCAGGACTTTGCCGCCGAATTGAACGTTTGTACGTGCTTGGCACCCATCTTCTTGCCAATGTCCACTGCGCGCTGCTCGATGAAGCGGGCCATGTTGCGGTCGTTCTGGTTCCAGTCGAAGGTCATGCGCAGCAGCGGTGTGCCCCAGCGGTCCTTGTAGTTCGGGTCCAGTGACAAGTAGGCATCGCGGGTCGGCATCGAGGTGCCCTGGCCGAAGATGATGCCGTAGTTCTGGTAGTTGTCCTGGTAGTTCTGCTTGAAGCCTTTACCCCAGCGCGGAGTACCAGGCGGCAGCAGGCCGGAGCGACCAATCGGCATGCCCTCGCGGGAAACAGTGAGCAAGCCGGCGCCGCCAATGAAGTCGTGCTGGCTGTGATCGAAGTTGTCACCGTTGTAGTCGTCGACCTGGATACCCAGGCCACCAGCGCCAATGAACGGGTTGAGTGTCTGGTCCTCGAACCACACGTGGGCGCCCGAGCAGGTCTGGTAGTTGTAGGCACGGCCAAGAGTGCCGGTCTGGGTCACCGGGTCGTACTGCTGACCGATCTGGCTGATCATCATCAGCCGCGCGTTATCATAGGTGAACGAGCACAGCGCGACGATATCGGCCGGCTGGATCACTTCGCGGCCCTGTTCGTCGAAATAGCTCACGCCGGTGGCGGTCTTGCCGTCTTCAGCCTTATGGATCTTGGTCACGTAACCCTGGGTGATCAGGGTGAAGTTCTTGCGCCGCATCAGCGCCGGGATCACGCAGGCCTGGGGCGAAGACTTGGAGTAGTTACCGCAACCATGGAACATGCAATAGCCACAGTAGGTGCAAGGCGCCATGCTTACCCCGAGCGGGTTCACATAGGCCGCACCGACGTGGGCGACGGGGATGTAGAACGGGTGCAGGCCCATTTGCGCAGTGCTGTCGCGGTACATCTGCATCAGCTGCGATTCTTTGAGCGCTGGCGTCGGGAATTCCCGGCTGCGTGGCCCTTCGAAGGGGTTGCCACCAGGTTGCAGGTTGCCGTTGATATTGCCAGCCACACCGGAAATACCGGCGATGCGCTCGAAGCGGTCGTAGAACGGCTCGAGGTCGGCATAGGTGATGCCCCAGTCCTGCACCTGCTCCAGGCCCTTGAGCTTGCTCGCGCCGTAGCGCTCCAGTGTGGCCGAGCGCACGCGGAAGTCCCACTCGGAGAAGCGCCAGGCCATGCCGGCCCAATGGAAGCCTGCGCCACCGACCGACTTGCCCATCTGGAAGGCCTTCAGTTCACGCGTCGGCACCGCGGTCTGGCTAGACTGATTGCGGAACGTCAGGGTGTAATCACCTGGCTGCAGCAGCAGCTCGCGGCGTATGGTCCAGCGCAGTTCGTCCGGGTCGACCGCTGGCGGGGTATCGGTGGAGGTGTCGAGCCAGGGGCCGCGGTCGATGGCCACCACTTCCAGTCCGGCTCGAGTGAGTTCTTCGGCCATCAGCGAGCCGGCCCAGCCCAGGCCGACGATCACGACGTCAGCTTTCTTGCGTTGAATTGCCATGGGTATCTCCTGGGCTCAGCTCACCGGGATCAGGCTGATGGGCTCAAGGCCCAAGTCCTGACCGCGCCGGTCGATGTATTGGCGGTAGTCGTAACGGGCACCGGGGAAGCCAACCAGCTTCCAGCCGACCATCCCGCGGTTGCCGCCGTAAAGCGGGTCGGAGAAGTAGCCCTCACGCACGCTCATCAGCAGGAACTCGAACAGCCGGTTGCTGCTGCCCTTGCCTTCCCAATCGAGCTTGCCGGCCTCCAGGTCAGACAGCACAGCGTCCATCTGCTCGCCTTCGAGCTCGGCGAAGGGTTTGGAATGGCGCGCGCGGGCGTGCCGGTCAATGAACTCGAGCCCAGCCAGGGTGTAGTCGCGGCGGGTGCGCAGGCTGATGGTCAGGCCCATCAGTTGCGACTCGTCGGCGCGCAGCGGCTGGTCCAGATAGAGGTCTTTCGACTCACCATAGGGCCCATTCATCTGGGCATCGAGAAAGTCCACGCACCCCGCTTCACTGGCCGATGGCCCAAGCTGGTCTTGGGGGATCAAGCGGTCGAACACCGCCGTCAGGGTGGCGCGAGCCTGGCCTTTGAACACGTTGCCCTGGCCGCCGCTCATGACCGGTGACGGCAGCATTTCGCGGGTCAAGCCGGTTTCTGAGGGCACCGACTTGAGTTCCACCGCACCGACCTTGGCAAGGCCTGCGGCGGCGAACAGCGCACCCATAGAACGCAAGGCGTCCCTACGCTTCATGGAATTCTCCTTATCGACAATCACGGGGGACCGTGGGCAGGTAGCGGTTTTTCGGGCGCACAAAGGCACACGGCGCGCACGGATGAGCACGTCGAAGCGATGGGGATGCAGTGGGCGAACGAAAAGCGCGGGATGCTGGGAGGTGTACCTGGCGACCTGCCAATCACGGCGGGCGCCAGTGTAGGGCGCGACATTACGCCACGCCATTGAGGCTTTGACGTGTTTACGTCAAAACACCATCAGGGTCGGACAGAATCAACGGTCTCGTCGATCACTATACGCAGCTGTGGGTGCACTTGCGGGGGCGCGGCCAGGTCACCGTTGGCGTAGAGCAGTTGCTGGATGGCGGCTTCTGCCTGCCCTTCAGGGTCCTGGTCGAGTACCAACGACAGCACCCCTTCGGCGAGCATCGCGGCATGCTGATGCGTCGCCTCATGGCTGATCCAGACAGGGCTTGCCTTGAAACGCTTCAGCCCGCGATGCACTCCGGTCGATCCACTGCCCGTGGTATACAACCCGGCGATTGGCGCAGCCTGGCTGGCGTATTCGCTGAGTGTCGCCGCGTTCAGGTCGTCATCATCAAAGCATTCCAACGGCCCAAGCACCGCGACGTTCGGCGCCCGTTCGCCCATGACTTCGAGAAACCCTTGAACCCGCTGCTGATGAGCGTGGTACAGCAGCGAATTGGTCACCAGCAATACCGGGCCCTGACCCGGGCGGACCCACTGGCTCATCAGCCGGCCGGCGGCACGGCCGGCCTTGTGGTTGTCGATGCCGACATAGGTTGCGCCCGTCAGCCCCGAGAGGCTGCTGGTCAGCAGCACCACCGGAACGCCGGCATCCATTTGCGCCTTCAGCGCAGCGCGTACTTCAGGGGTGTCCTGAGCCACCACGATCATGCCCTGGCGCGGCACCTTGGGCTTATTGATCAACGCCAGCAACTGCTGCGGATCTCGCTCTTGCCAGACTTGGCGCTGCAGGACCAGGCGCGAGCGGTGCATCTGCGCCTGCTGAACGAACGCTGCCGTCAGCCGCTGGAAGTGATCGGTTGCACTGTCGACCATCAGCAGGTCGAAACGCAGCAGACCGTGCACCGGCGATGGCAGTAAGCGCTTGAGCCCTAGAGCCTGCGCCGCTTGCAGCACTTTGCGGCGCTTACTGTCGGAGACACTGCCGCGTTCGTTCAACACGCGGTCCACGGTGCTCAGGCTGACCCCTGCCTGACGGGCAACATCGGCCATGCGCTGGCGACGCTCGATCTTGTCCACCTTGCAACATCCAGTTACTTAAAGCGGGCAGTCTGCCATGCCTGCCCGGTTTTAGCCTACTGCCGTCGAGCTCAGCCCTGCCCTTGCTTGTTGACCGCCAAGGGTACAAACCGCCGCGGGATAAGCCGACGATGCAACAACCAGCCGTCCAGTGAAAACTTCCCGGCGCCCGTCATCATCACCCCGCCGAACACGATCATCAGCAGCATCACGTACTCCCAACCACCACCGCCTGCCGAGGCCCACGCGTAACCGCGGCTCCATTCCCCACCAAAACCGACGGTGGCCACCAGGAAGTAGATGAGGCTGACGAACGCGCCCAGCCTGGCAAACAGGCCAAGACCGACACTGACTGCACTGGCGAACTCGATCAAACCGCCCAGAATCACGAATGCCGCAGCCATTTCCCCCAGGCCGAAACCCTGGAAGCCCGCTTCGAGCTTATGAAACCAGCCCATGCCGGCAAAGATCTTTTCAGCGCTGTGGCAGAGCTCGTTCAAGCCGAAGTACATGCGCACGAGCGTCGCCTGCCACAACAAGGTGCCCAACCACGCACCTGGCTTGGAGCGGTCTCGGCGCAGGTCGCTTAAGGCACAGTCCACGAACTGTAGAAAGATCGGAATGGCGGCGATACTCGCGACCCACACCATTACCTGCGCGTCATTCATGGCCGCGACGCGCCAGGCGAGCAGAAACGGCAGCAGCGACAACAGGTAGCCAGGCGCGAACACCCTGGGTGTGATCATTACGGCGCTGAGCAAGGCCACACCCATCCAGAAGGTGCTGGACCAGGCTGCGAAATCTGGCAACGTATGGTTGCCCCAGCCACAGTAGACAGCGGCCAGCAGCGTAGCCGCCAGCCCCGCTACGCTGAGCGAGTGAGGCATGGTCGAAGGCTTCAGGAGGCCATAATCGCTGGCAGAAGCGCCATCGACAGGGTCAAGACGCAGGGTGGCACTGTTCATGGATGGGTCTCCTTGAGGGGTTGCGGAGCAGGCAGCGTTTTTTCGAAGGCGCGAACGACTTCGGTGGCAAAGCGCTGCTCTTGGGCATCACTGGCACCACCCGCCACTCCCATGCCGCCGACGCGCTGCCCCTGCTGGCGTATCACCAGGCCTGCCACCGCCGGTAGGATGCCCGGGATACTGCCCAGTTGCAGGTTGTCCTTGCGCGCCATGTCGTAGAACACAACCGTGTCGACATCGTTGATCGCGGCCGAGTTGGCCTTCTTGATGGCTGCCTCGACGCACCCCGGCGCCGCGCCATCCATGCGTTTGAACGCCAGCAGGTAACCGCTGGCATCGGTGACCGCGATGCATGGGTGCACACCTTCGCCAATCGCCTTGGCAACTGCCCGGTCCAGCAGCGCGGAGGCTCCGGCCAGCGACAGGTTCGCCGTGCCAAGCAATGGCTCAGGTGTATCGGCGGCGCTGGCCAGAGGCAAGGCTCCCGCGACAGCGGCGCATAACAGTAAACGTGACAAGCTCATGTTCGATTCCTTGCAGACAAAGTGCAGGTCAAATACGGCCCCCAGCAACACCGGAGGCCGCTGCCTCAATGGAACGTGGCCGCCACGTCTTCAGCCAGTTTCTGTTCGGTCAGGTCTGTCGCGCCGCTGATGCCCACACTGCCGATCACGTTGCTGTCATGCTTGACCACGACACCGCCCACCGCTGGCAGGATGCCCGGAATGGTGCCGATGGCCAGGTTCTCTTTTCGCGCCAGGTCGTAGAAGGTGATGGTATTGATGGCAAAGCGCGCTGCAGACTTGGCCTTGGCGATCGACGCTTCGACGCAACCGGCGTAAGCGCCCTGCATGCGGGTAAAGGCCAGCAGATGCCCGTCAGCGTCGGTCACGGCAATACAGATGTTCATGCTGCGGCTGCGGGCCATCTCGGTTGCGCGTTCGGCCAACTGCTGGGCCGCGGCGGTCGACAGGTTTTCTTGGGTGACCACTGAAGTACTCGGCGCATTAGCCGCCTGCACATGGGTGAAAGCGGAAGCGATGAAGGCGAAGCTCAAAGCGCCCATGCTGTTTTTTGTTTTCATGGTTACAACTCCTGGGTTTACGACCTGTGCGCCATTGCACAGGCAGGCTTGGAAAATGTATGGGGGCCTTTCGCGCAGGCGTAGGCACCCTGCGGCCGCCAATGACGGCCGCTGGATCATGGGTGTGAAAGGTGCAGGGTTGGCAGGCGCCGCAACACCTGCCCGGGGGCTCAACGTGTGGTGGCTAATGGTTTGCCGACCAGTCCAGGGACTTTCTCCCGATCGCCAAGGTTTTTGGGCAGCTGCAGCTTGTAGATCTTGAATGGCAACTGCAGCGCATCCTTTCCGCCCGGCCCACGGTTAGACGCCATGCGGGCACTCTGCGGAACCGGTATATACAGCTCGCGCTGGTCGGAAATGATCATCGCGTCGGGATTGGCCAAGCGCTCGTCCTCCGCGACAACGCGCAGGGTGCCATCCGGCGAATAGACGGTGACCCGAGGCTTGTCGTACTCACCCATGTAAATGTTGCTGGCGCTGTCGATTGCGGTGCCGGTAAGTGGATTGGTGTTGTAGACGAACTGCACTTGCTTGCCCAACTGCTCATCGCTCAGCCCCGGGTCACGCAGGCCGGCGGTCGGTACCCGCCACAATGGCCCGCTCAGCGGCTGGTAATAGAGCCACTGGCCATCGGGACTGATCTCGATGGGGTCTGAGTGCACCTGGTGATCACTGCCGTCCGGCAGCAACAACACATGGCCGTCTTCACCGATTGGCCGTCGGGTTGGAATCATCTGCGTCGACGGGTGCCCCGCCAGCCGCCTGACAGCGTCACCGGTGCGCAAGTTGACGACGATGACCCCACCCAGGCCGGAGTCGGTCACATAGGCGTGTTCGCTGTCCAGGCGCAAATCATTGAGGTTCGCGCCAGCCGGCAGCACGCTGGCGGGTAGGCTGATGCTGCGCAACAGCTTGCCGCTGCGGGTATCGAACTGGAGGATCTTCTGCCCGGGATTGATGCCTTCAGGGCCTGCATCCTCGCCTTGGTCGATCGCCCACAAGGTGTCATCGTCGAAGATGTGGATGGTGTTGATCTTTACCAGCGCGGCCGCACTTGGCTTGCCCGGCGCCCAGTCGTTCCACTGCCCGCCTGGGAAGGGCTTGAGGCTGCCATCAGGCATGACCTCAGCAATGGAGGGGGTTTTCTCGAACCCCGGCCAGCGCGGCAGGCCGACGAACAGGCGACCGTCAGAGGTCAGCGCCACCGCATTGCACAGCCAATCCAGGCGTGCCACTTCGGTGAGCGCGGGGCCCATGGCCGGCCACTGGCTGGCGTGTGCCTGCGGGGTGCCGGCCAGGCCGGCCAGGCACGTTGCCAGGCTCAAGGCGCGGAACAGCTTTCTGCTCTTGTACATTATTGTTGTCCTTGTCAGTAATGTGGCCACAGCGGGTATCAATTGGCAGCCGCAGCGTTCAGAGACGGGCCGGATCGCGCATCATCCTGGCCGTTGGCGCCCTCGTCTGGGCGGCGCAGCGGGCCGACGATCACCAGGTAGCTGACGAACGCACCGACGGCATTCAGGGCGACGTAGATCAACGCACCGTTGAACGAGTTCATCGACTGCACCATGTAGCCGATCACCACCGGTGTGACGATGCCGGCCAGGCTGCCGAAGGTATTGAAGATGGCGCCATTCATGCCAATGCTGTCCTTGGGCGAGACGTCCGCGATGATTGCCCAACCCAGGGCGCCCACGCCCTTGCCGAAGAACGCCAGCGCCATGAACAGCACCACCAGCAGGTTGGTTTCCACGTAGTTGCACAAGATCATGCTCATCGACAGCGCCATGCCGATGAAGATCGGCAGCTTGCGCGCCAGGGTCAACGACATGCCTTTACGCAACATCCAGTCGGACGCCATGCCCCCGGTGATTCCCCCCACGAAGCCGCAGATCGCCGGCACTGCGGCGAGCAACCCGGCATCGAGCAGCGACAGCCCACGCTGCTGCACCAGGTACACGGGGAACCAGGTGAGGAAGAAAAACGTCAAGGTACTGATGCAGAATTGGGCCAGGTAGATCCCCAGGTACATGCGCTGCCTGAGTAAGCCGCGGGCACGTTCCCAGGTCTGGTTCCAGCCCCCTGCCTGCGGGCGGCTGGCCGCATGCTCTCGCAGGCTGGCGCCTCCGACGCGCATGGCCTCCAGCTCCGAAGGTGTGATGGAGGGATGCTCGACCGGCGCTTTGATTCGGCGGATGAACACCAACCCCATGAGCACGCCGGTGAGGCCCATCACGTAGAACACCCACGGCCAGCCCCAGCGAGTGGATATCCAGGCCAGCAGCGGTGTGAAGACTACCGCTGCGAAATACTGTGAGGAATTGAAGATCGCCGTTGCAGTACCGCGCTCGGCAGTGGGAAACCACATCGAAACGATCTTGCTGTTGGCAGGAAAGCACGGGGCCTCGGCCGCACCGACCATGAAGCGCAGGATGAACACGGCGAAAAACGCCAGACCTACCGGCATCATCGCCACCGTGCCAATCAGCCCGGTGAACACCGACCAGGCGACGATCGCCAGGCCCAGCACACGGATGCTGCCGAACCGGTCAATGGCCAGTCCACCGGGCAGTTGCAGTAGCATGTAGGCCCAGGCAAAGGCGGAGAACAGCCAGCCCATCTGGGCATGCCCCAAACCCATTTCGTCGGCCAGGCTGGCGCCGGCGATGGACAGCGTGGCGCGGTCGCCCTGGTTGATGATCATCATCACGAACAGCAGGATGATGACTTCGTAGCGGCGATGTTCGGCAAAAAAACGGCGCAGAGAATGTGTTTTTTTCATTGTATTCTCGATGGCGGATTGGCGGCGCAGGCAAGTTGCTGCACCGCAACCACTCAGCAGTGGGTTTCTCGGATGATTGCGTCCGCCCGCCGCCGGATTTCCGGCCGCAGCGCCGTCCCCAGTCCCGGCAAAGTCGGCGCGAGCGCGAAGCCCGCTTCGATCTGCGGCAGGTGGGTCACCAATTCGCCATACCAGGTCGACAGCGAAGCGCGCACGACCTCCTGCAGCACGGCAGTGGGTGCATGCAGCCCCAGGTGCAGGCCGGCGTACAGCGCCACGGGCCCGGTGCAGTCATGCGGTGCCAGCGGCTTGTTGTAGGCCTGGGCCAACGCGGCAATCTTGCGTGCCTCGGTGAAACCACCGCACCACACCAGGTCCAGCATCAGATAATCGAGGCTGCCGGCGTTGAGCAGGTCGCGGTAGGCGGTGCTGCCGCCGAGTGTCTCGCTGGCGCAGATCGGCACCCGGGTGCGGTTACGCAGGTCGGCCAGGGCCTGGGCATCGTCCATTTTGCACAGCGGGTCTTCCACCCAGTACACATCGAAGGCCTCCAGTGCCTGGCAGATACGCAGGGCTGCGGTGCTGTCCCAAAGGCTGTGCAACTCGCACATGATTTCGATGCGATCCCCCACAGCCTGGCGGATCTGGCGGAACGCCTCACAGCCTTTGCGCACCTCTTCAAGGCTGATGCTGTTGGCCCCCTGCTGGCGGGCAAACTGGTCGAACGGCCAGATTTTCATGGCCGTGTAGCCCTCTTCCACCAGGCTGATCGCCAGGGCGCCGGCATCGCGGCTGAAGGCCAGTTGATCGTCGTAGGGGCCCTGCGCACGATCGGCCGCAGTGATCTCGCGGCGTGCGCCTTGCTGAGTGTTGAAGTCATAGCCGGCGCAGGTGTTGTACACACGAATCCGCTCGCGGCAGGCACCGCCCATGGCTTCGTGGATAGGCACACCATGACGCTGGCCCTTGAGGTCCCACAGGGCGATGTCCACCGCGCTGGCGGCGCGGATTTCAGCGCTTGCGCTGTGGTAGCCGATGTACGGGTTGCTGAGTTCCAGGGCGATGGCCTCGATCTGCCGCGAATCCCTGCCGATCAGACCTGGCGCAATGAGTTCGTGTATCGCAGCTTCTACAGTGGCAGCACCGCGAAAGGTTTCGCCCAGGCCGATAAGCCCTTCATCGGTTTCGATCTCCAGCCATATCAGCTTGGGGCGCTCGGGCAGGCGCAGGGTTCTAACGCAGGTTATCTTGGACATTGTTCTTATCCTGAATCCATTCCAGCCAAATGGTATCGTTACCATTTCCGCTAAAAAACCTAGCGCATTGCATCAGGATGGACAAGAGCTTTTGAGTTATAAATTACAAAAATGGCGATCTGATAACGTTACTTTTGCACCACGAAGCAGCGCTGGATCCCGCTAGAGAGTGCTATCGCGCTTCACCAGCTCAAAGCCGATATCGACCGTTTTCAACGACACGCCATCGCCCTGCAAGCGCTCCAAAAGCATCATTGCGGCTGTCTGCCCCATGAGCGTGCCGTCGATCCTGACCGTGGACAAGGCGGGAAAGGTATGAGCCGCGAATGCCATGTCACCGAACCCCATTACCGACAGCTGATCCGGCACGCGGATGCCACGGGCAGCGGCTTCAGTGAGCACACCCTGAGCAATGGTGTCGGAGGTGCACACCACCACAAAGGGCTCGTTGGCATCGCCAGGCAAAGCCTGTAACAAGGCGCTCAGCCCCTCGCGCCCCTGTGCCAGCGACGGCAAGCCTTGCCAAGTGCGCCGGTGCAGGTCAGTGAACCCCTCCTCGGCCAGCGCCTGGCTAAAGCTGTCAGCGCGCCGCAAGCCGCGTGGGTCGTCGACAGCGAACAGGGCGAAATGCCGATAGCCTTGGCCAAGCAGATGCCGAGCAACGTCGCGGCCTGCCTGCTCATGGGAAAAACCGACCAGCATATCGATCGGTTCGGCTGACAAATCCCAGGTTTCCACCACGGGCACGCCCGCAGCCCGCAGGCGGTTGCGGCTGGTGGTGGTATGCAGGGTGCCGGTGAGGATGATGCCGTCCGGGCGACGGCTGAGGATCACCTCAAGCAACTCCTGCTCCTGCTCACTCTGGTAACCCGAGACGCCCAACAGCACCTGATACCCAGCCTTGGCCAGGCGCTCGTTGATCGCCTGGAACGCGTCGGAAAAAATCGGGTTGGTTACCATCGGCACCACTACCGCCACCAGCCGAGTCCGGCTGGACTTCAGCGAACCGGCCAGGCGGTTGTGCACATAGCCGGTTTGCTCGATGGCGCGGCGTACTTTCAGGCGGGTAGGCTCACGTACGGTTTCCGGCTGGTTGAGATAGCGCGATACCGTCATGGGCGCAACTCCGGCCAAACGAGCCACGTCGCTCAAGGTGACTGCCGCACGCCCCTGCCCTTTGCCCTCTGAAGACATACCTGCCCTACCCCGTGATCCAGCGTTCGATAAGTCGCGCAAGAGTAGCCTGCGAAAATTTTGAAGGAAACCCATCAAAAGCATCGTGGCGCGATGTTCTGTCACCGCCCTAGACTCGCCCCGCTTGGATTCGAAGCAACGTCCAGCCCCGTCGGTGACTTGCCGGGGACCTGCCTGCCCGGCCGAACACACAGTGTGCGGCGCACGTTGCATCAAGCCGATAACAATAACTCAAGCGTCATCGCGCGGTGCCAGGCACCGATTGCGGTCGATGCACGTCCTGAGGATGATGGACATGAACAGACGTGAAGCCTTGATATCGCTTGTTCAAATCAGCGCCCTTGGCGCGATCAGCAGCGCCAGCGCCGGCGTGATACGTTCCGATAGCCACTTCCCTGTTGGCACCCAGGCTGATGCGCTGCCGTCGCCGCCAACCCCGGGTGCACTGGTGTATTTCACCGCTGCCGAAGCACATGAAGTGACAGCCATCTTCGACCGGCTCATTCCCGAAGACGAGCTGGGCATAAGTGCCAGCCAGGCGGGTTGCGTGGTGTTTCTTGACCGCCAGCTGGCCGGCCCCTACGGCCAGGCGGCCAGCACCTATCGGCTTGGCCCCTACAAGCAAGGCACGCCCGAACAAGGCCCGCAGTTCCAGCTAACCCCCGCCCAGCGTTACCGTGAAGCCCTTGCACGTCTGGGCGACTACTGTCGCACCCAGTACGGCACGCTGTTCAGCGCACTCGACCCCGACCGCCAGGACGACCTGCTTCGCGCCATGGAAGCCGGCCAGGACCGCCTGCCATTACCCCTGGGTGCCGAGTTCTTCGCCCTGCTGCTGCAGAACGTGCGTGAAGGTTACCTGGCTGACCCAATGTATGGCGGCAACCGCAACATGGTGGGCTGGCGCTTGATCGGCTTTCCGGGGGCACGCTACGACTACCGGCCCTACCTTCACAAAAAGGGCCAACCACTCCACCTGGAACCAGTGAGCCTGCTCGACAAGGCAGTCTGACCGGGAACACAGCCTATCGCACACCCTTCGCGCAGGGCGGTCACGGCATCTGCTGGCGCCCGGCTGCGCGCGAACCAAGGAACACGCATGAAAACAACAAGACCTAAAGCGGACGTGGTTGTCATCGGCCTGGGCTGGTCGGGCTCGGTGATTGCAGAGGAACTGGCCAGGGCTGGGCTGCGGGTAGTCGCCATCGAACGCGGCGCCTGGCGTGACACCGCCACCGACTTTCCACCCTCGGTGGACACCGACGAGCTGCGCTGGGCAACGCGCAGGGAAATTCTTCAGGCACCGCGCCAGGAAACCTACACAGTGCGCAACAACGCCCGTCAGGAGGCGCTGCCCGTTCGCGAGTGGAGCAACCTCACCCTCGGCAACAATGTGGGTGGCGCAGGCACGCACTGGGCCGCAGCCTCCTGGCGCTTCAACCCGTTCGACTTCGAGCCTTACAGCAAGACCGTGGAGCGTTACGGCAAGGGCCACTTGCTGCCTGGCCTGCAGGTGCAGGACTGGGGTGTCACCTACCAGGAACTGGAGCCTTTCTACGATCGCTTCGAGCGCATTGCCGGCACGAGTGGCAAGGCAGGTGTCATCCAAGGCGTGGTCATGCCCGGCGGCAACCCGTTCGAGGGCTCACGCAGCCGTGAATTCCCTACGCCGCCATTGGTCCCGAGCCACTGGAACGACATCTTCAGCGAGAAGACCACGCAGATGGGCTATCACCCGTTCCCTGTGCCTGCCGGAACGATATCCCAGGCCTACGTCAACCCGCTGGGTGTCCGTATGGGGCCCTGCACCTATTGCGGTTACTGCCAGCTGTTCGGCTGCGGCAACTGGTCCAAGAGCAGCCCCAACGCCTGCGTCGTGCCCGCATTGATGCGCCACTCCACCTTCGAGCTGCTGACCGAGACCGAAGTCCTGCATATCAACAAGTCGCCCGATGGCAAGGCCGCAACCGGCGTCAGCTACGTCGACAAGAACGGCGTGCGTGGCGAACAACCTGCCGACATCGTCATCGTCGCTGCCTATCAACTCGACAATGTGCGCCTGATGCTGCTCTCGGGCATCGGCGAGCCTTACGACCCGCGCACACGACGCGGGGTGATCGGGCGCAACTACAGCTTCCAGACCCTTTCGTATGCCTACCTGTGGTTCGAGAACGCACACCTCAATCCGTTCATGAACACTGGCTGCCTGGCGATTCAGATCGACGACTTCAATGCCGACAACTTCGACCACAGCGGGCTGGGGTTCATTGGCGGTGCGGGTATCCAGTCGTTGTCCAACAGCGGCTTGCCGATTGGCATGGCCGGCGTACTGCCCAAAGGCGCCCCGGCCTGGGGCAAGGGGTGGAAGCAGGCGTTCCGCCACAGCTACCAGAACTGGGCGATGATCCAGGGCCAAGGCACCAGCTACGCGCATGAAGACATGTACTTCGACCTGGACCCGACCTACAAGGACAACTACGGTCGACCGCTGATGCGCATGACGTTCGATTACAACCTCAACGACAAACGCTCAGGTGAGTTCATCCGGCAAAAGTGCGAGCAGATCGCCAAGGCTGTCGGAGGCCAGCATATCGAGTCCTACAACTTCGCTGCAGACCACTACACGCCATTTCGCGCCAATGATTCGTCGCATACCAACGGCGGTGTGGTCATGGGCACCGACCCCACCACCAGCGCACTGAACCGCTATCAGCAATCCTGGGCAGCGCACAACGTGTTCGTGCTTGGCGCCTCATCGTTCCCCAATAACGGCGGTTATAACCCCACCGTGACCATTGGTGCGCTGGCGTTGTGGACCGCCAAGGCGATCCTTGAGCAGTACCTGAAAAACCCTGGCCCACTGGTGCACGCGTGAGGAAAGCTTGCATGAACAAGAAAAAACTGCTGGTAGCGACTGTCGCCTCGCTGGCACTGGTGGGGCTGGGCGCCGCCCTGTACAGCAACAGCAATACCGCTGCCGATGACGTCGCCGACGACCAGGTCACGGCAGCCCAAGCCAGTCCCGCCGACCCGGCCGCCATCGCCCGCGGTGCCTATGTATCGATTCAGGGTGACTGCGCCGCTTGTCACAGTGTTCCGGGCGGCAAGCCGTTCGCCGGCGGTTATGGTTTGCAGACGCCGTTCGGCGTGGTCTATTCAACCAACATCACCCCCGCCCTCAACACCGGCCTGGGCCACTGGACCGAGCGCGACTTCTTCCGTGCCGTGCGCCACGGCAAGCACAAGGATGGGCAGCTGTTGTACCCGGCCATGCCCTACAACGCTTACGTGCGCTTCAACGACGATGACATGCACGACTTATGGGCCTATATACGCTCACTGCAACCTGTCGAGCAGCCGGCAAAGCAGAACACGCTGGGCTTCCCGTACAACATCCGCCTGGCGATGCACGGCTGGAACCTGCTGTTCTTCGACAACTCACCGTTCCAGGCCGACCCATCGCAGTCTGAACAATGGAACCGCGGCCGTTACCTGGTAGACGGTGCTGGCCATTGTGCCTCGTGTCACACACCGAAGAACCTGCTCGGCGGCGATACTGACCGCTACCTGCAAGGTGCAGATGTAGCCGGCAGCCATGCACCCGAAATCACCGGGGATCGATACCACGGTCTGGGGGCCTGGAGCGCCGAGCAGATCCAGCAGTACCTCAAGACTGGCAGCAACCACCAGGCAGTGGCATCAGGCACGATGGCCGAGGTCATCGAGTTTTCGAGCCAGTATTTAAATGATCATGACCTGGCAGCGATTGCCGAATACCTGCATTCACTGCCAGGTTCGCAGGCCGCCAAGCCCGAAGCGCTTGCTCAAGCGACGCCAGTCATGCGCCGTGGTGCCGCCGTTTATGAGCACAACTGCATGGCCTGCCACAATGTCGGCGGTGAGGGCATCCCTGGCATGGTTACCGGCTTCGCCGACAATCCGGGGATTCGTGCAGCAAGCCACTCCAACCTGGTGACAACGGTACTGGCCGGCAGCAGAGCCGCGATCACCGAGGCAAATGTCACCGGTGCCGGCATGCCTTCGTTCGACTGGAAGCTCAGCAATGCCGACATTGCTGCGGTGCTGACCTACGTGCGCAACAGTTGGGGAAACGCTGCGCCAGAGATACCGGCAACGGAGGTTGCGAAGGCCCGGGAGTACCTGGGCAAACCAGCAAACCTGCAAAACGGCTTCTAAGCCGCTGTCACGGTTGCAGTACCCCGCGCGAACGAGGGGCCATTCGGGTCACAGCACTCAGGGCTGTGATTCGAACCGTTCGGCCATCCATTTGGCCATTCGATCGTAAAGCGCCTCGACCTCGTCGTCGCCAAATGCCCTGAGGGATGAGTGGATCATCCCCCGTCCTACCACCAACTGAACGGGCACGGCACACTTGCTTAACGCGCTGGCATAGGCAACACCGTGATCGCGCAGCGGGTCAATTTCGGCGACACCGATAAACGCCGGCGCCAGTCCTTGATGATTGGCTGCTTCAAGGGGCATGGCGCATGCATCGAACCGATTGGCGTCATCAGGTAAATAGCCGGCCAGGGATTTCTGCAAGCCTTCAACAGTCATCATAGGTGCTTGGGCATGCTCTGACATGGAAGGTAAATCAGTGCGGGTTGTGAGCACCGGGTAAACGAGCACCTGCCCCAACGGTTGTGCCTCGCCGTCCCTGCGCAGTGCCATGCATAACCCTGCAGCCAGCGTCCCCCCAGCACTGTCGCCCGCGACGATCAGCCGTTCGGTGCACAGATCGTCGGCCAGGCGCCCTTGGCGTAAGCCTTGCCAGGCTTTCAGGCAATCGTCCAGCGGCGCCGGATACGGATGCTCTGGGGCAAGCCGATACTCCACCGCGACGATTGCCGCTTGCAGGCGGGAAGCGAGGGCAAAGGCAAACCAGTCATGCGTATCCAGGCTACCCAGATCCCAGCCCCCGCCGTGCACGTACAGCAGTGTTGGCCATCCACCGCGTGGCGCAGCCGCCTGCGGCTTGTACACGCGTAGGCGCACGCCTTCATGTTCAAGGTCATCGATGCGCCAGTGCGCTGGTGCCGCAACGGTGCATGCACGGCAGGCGGCGAGAAACGCACGCCTGCGGGCCTGCAGGTCCTGCCCTGCCGGCGCGAAGGCCTGGGCACGTTCAACGTAGGCTCTCATGTGTGGGCTAAGCTGTTCAGACATCGGTTCGAAGCTCCAAAAAATTGCATCCACCGTCCCCGCGAGAAGTCGGTGGTGCAGTCGGCAGGTCAGAACAGCGGCAAAGTGTAGGCGATGATGACGCGGTTTTCGTCGCGCCGCCCGGTCGCATCGCCTTGCAGCTGTACGTTCCGCCAGCGTAGGGCCACGTTTTTGAGTGGCCCGCTTTGAATCACATAGGACACATCGATGTTGCGCTCCCACTCGCTGGCGTCTTCTCCGGCTACCTTGAAGTTGTCGCCGCGTACATACCGTGCGAAGGCACTCAGCCCCGGCACCCCAAGGGGGGCAAAGTCCAGGTCGTACCGCGCTTGCCAGGAGCGCTCTTGAGCACGGTCGAATCTCAGCACCTGCACGGCATTGGCGACTCCCGGCAGATCCGTGTCGTGAATGAACGGCAGCGCGCTGTCGCCCGCGTTGTACTGGTAGCCAATCCGGAACGTCTGGGTCTTGAGGTTCGCGCTGAGCATCGCAGACGTCATACGGCTGTCCAGCTTGCCCGCCCTTTCGCTGCCGGACTCGCTGGAATCCAGGTAGTTGAGCGTACCTGACAGGTTCCAGTCGCCCGCCTTCACTGCATGCGTGCCGGTATAGAGCGTCTGGTCGTAGACATCCTCCAGCCGGCCCGCCCAGACGCCCAAGGAGGTCTGTGGGGTCATGCGCCAGGTGCCCCCAAGGTAGTTGAAGCGGTCGCTGGTCACGCTCAAGTAGTTGCCCACCTGTATATCGCGATTGCCGGCAAATTCTCGCTGGTTAACCTGACGCATCTGCCCCAGACCAATGTCCAGGTTCTCAATTTCGCGAATGTCCAGCATGGCACCTTCGAAAAACTGCGGAAGCAGGCGCGCATCCCCCGAACTGACCAAGGGAATCCTGGGGAACAGGCCGCCTACCTTCAGCTCGCTTTTGGAGTACTTCAATTTCAACGCCGCGGTGGCTTCGGAAAATTCATCCGCCGAACGTGGGTCAGCATTGCGCGGTGCCCCCGCGCGCTTGTAGGCCCCAGGCAGCAATGCAGTGCCACTGCGCGAGGGAGATGAGTCGAGCTTCAGACCAAGACCCGCATATACATCAACGCCCACACCAATCGTGGTGTCGGTGTACCCGGATTCGCCTTTGAAGATAAAACCCTGAGCCCATTCTTCGAGTTTCGACTGCGCAGGCTTCGTCGAGTCACGTAGATCATGGTTGTAATAGAAATTGCGGAACGTCAGATTAGCTTTGCCATCCTCCAGTAACGCAGCCTGCGCGCAAAAAGGACTAAAGCCGATCAGCAGCGACAACGGTTTTGCAGCGCGAGCGAAGCCCGCTCCATACAAGGAGTGTTTCATTGTTTTTATTCTCAGTGCAGTGGGGGGGTTAAATCAGGAGCCAGTACTCAGTGACCGTGCCACTCGAAGTCGAGGGTGGCCGTCAATCGCGCCCCGGGCTCAAGCACGTGCGTTCCAACTTCGCGCCACTCCGAGCGCTCCCGGTTGAACGCATCTGCCAAGTGCGACACCGGTTCAAGGCAAACGAACGGTGCGTTCGCCGGTGCAAAGGCGACAAAATGCGACAACGGGCTGGATGCGCTGATCGCCAGACGACCTTCGCGATACTCAAGGTTCAGCTTGCCGTCCCAGCGGGACTGGTAATGGGCCACAGCAGCCGGGTCATCGGCCTGCAGCGTGATGCCGCCGACTGCGTCGACAAACTCACCAGTGGCCAGGTATTGATCGTCGATCAGCCACTCACGCCCGCGGCTGTAGCGAGCGCGCATACCGGGGTGGCGCTGGAAGTACGGATGCAGCCCAAAACCTGCGGGCATGTCGGTGTCACCCAGGTTTACCAGCGCCAGGGTAATGCGCAGGCAATTGCCTTCAAGCGTGAACCGTTGCTCGGCACGAAACATCCAGGGCCAGTGTGGGCCTTGATAAGTGCAAGCGATAAGCACCTGCTGCTGATCCGCGCTGACCACCTCCCAGGCTTGGGTATGGCTGATACCGTGAAGCGTATGCGGCTGTGCCGCAGGGTGGGCGGGTAGCTGGTAAGTCTGCCCGGCAAAGGACAAGCGCGCGTCTTTCAGGCGGTTGCAGTATGGCATCAGCGGATACGCGCCCGCCCGGGGCCAGTCCAATGGGTTGAACACGGTACTGCTGACCGGCAGCAAGATATCCAGTCCTTCGGCCTTGAGCGCGGCGACGCGCCCTCCCCACCCAGGGAGCAACCGAAGGGACCAGACGGCATTGCTCAGTTCAATGGCTTGCATAAAGCCTCCTCGATCAGAATTCCAGGCACAGCCAGCCCACACCGCTGGGTCGTAGCAGCTGTGCCAACGCATTAAATGAGGCGGTGAGCGATCAGCTCCGGCGGAAGCGCTCGATGACAGCGGTGTCGATGTCCACCCCCAGGCCTGCACCTTGGGGGATGTGCAACTGATTGCCCTGGCGCAGCGCCTCTATCGGGTAGAGCCAGCCGGCCGGCTCAACGAACAGGTACTCGACCTGCGGTACCGTTGGTTGAACCGCCGCAAGGTGCAGCGTAGCGATCAGGCCTGGCCCGAAATACGGGCAATGGGGCAGCACGACGGCCTTGTGCTGGCTAGCGGCCTCGGCGATGCGCAAGCATTCGGAGATACCCCCGACCTTGGTCACACTGGGCTGAATTGAGTCGACAGCGCCGCTGACCAACGCCTGTTCGAATTGCAATGCCGTGCACCAGTTCTCCCCCGCCGACAGCGGCACCCCTTGCCCACGCAGGCTCGCAAGCGTTGCGAAATCTTCCGGCGGGAAGATGGGTTCCTCCAGCCAGGCAAGCTTCATGTCGCGCAGCGCAGGCAGCCATTCGCGGGTGTTCTCCACGCTCCACGAGCAATTCACATCGGTGGCCAGCGGCACTTGGTCGCCGATCGCACGGCGACAAGAGGCGATTTCATCCAGGGTGACTTCATGCAGCTTGATATCGCGGAACCCCATTTGCAGCGCCTTTTCACAAATGCCCGGCGCCACCTCGTTGTCCGCGTAGCGCACCATGCTGGCGTAGGCGGGAATCTGCTCTCGCGTGGCGTTGCCAAGCAAGCGATGCAACGGGACACCCTGGCGACGGGCAGCGAGGTCCCACAAACCGATATCGACCCCGGAAATGGCGAACATCGTTACGCCATAACGACCGAAGAGGTGCAGGCGCAGCTGAATCTCGCGGTTCCATGCCGCGATATCGGTAATTTCGCGATTGAGCAGCAACGGCGCAATCAGGCGATCGATCAACGCCTTGGTGGCATCGGCAACGAAATAGCCAAAGGCTTCGCCCCAACCGACATTGCCATGCTCATCCTCAAGGCGGATCAACACGTTTTCCAGGGTGTTCCAGGTGGTGGGCGTTATGCCTTGGCCTTTGCCGCCATCGTTGAACGGGATTTCGACGATGTGGGTATCGATTCTGACGATCTTCATACGGCCTCCAGCACGCAGGCGAGGGGCACACCGGCATACGCTCCGCCCACATGGTCACGGCCCGAGCCAACCGCCGCCATCGCCTCGTACGGCAAGTAGTTCTCGGCCAGGTTGTGGTCAGCGGTATCTTGCGGCGCATAACCCAACGCGCGCGCGCGGCGGTTGTGGAACAGCGGGTTGGAGCTTTCCGAAACGCCGTAGACGATCTCTTGGCGCACATCCGGATGCTCAAGCCCGATCAGTGTCAGTTGCGCCAGGTCGCGGGCGCTCGTCCACATGCGCAGGCGGCGGGCATCCGACACCTTGGGGTCGGCATTGCCGATACGAATAATGAACGTGGCCAGCTCGCTACGCTGCGAGAACGTGGCGCACGCTGCCTCGCCAAAGACTTTGCTGAGCGCATAGTAGCTGTCAGGGGCAACCGGCATGTCGTCGAAGCTTTGTGCGACGTCACTGCGGTACTGCCCCAGCACGTGGTGGCTGCTGGCGAACACGAAGCGTTTGACGCCATGGCGCTGCGCCGCTTCGAGCAGGTAGAGGGTAGCGTGGTAATTGGGTTCGACCGTCGCCTGGAACTGAATATCGGTACCGTGCGCGCAGGCCAGGTGCAGGATGCCGTCGACGCCTTCTACCGCGCGTTGCACGCACGCAGGGTCAGTGAGGTCGCCGACCAACGCTGTTTCACCTTCACTCAGGTGTTCGACAGGCTTGCGGTCGAACAGGCGCAGATCATAACGCTGACGGAGAAAAGGCCGCAGGGCGGTTCCGACGATACCGGCGGCGCCGGTGACAAGAAGCGTAGGCATGGCAAATTCCCAAATTCGTATCGATTGCCGGCACTTGGCTGGCCGTTCAATTTACAGCCCGGCCTGAGGCCGGGTGTCGAGGTTCAAGCCGCCGCCACTGCTGCGGTCTGGTTCGCAGGCTTCTGGCCAACGAAAAATGCAACGATCACCGCGCCCAGGATGCCCAGGCCACCTGCGAGCGCAAAACCACTGGCGTAGGTACCGGTCGACTGGATGATCATGCCGGTGACCGTGGGCGCGACGATGCCGGAGAGGTTAGCCAGGCCGTGCATGAAGCCGCCTGCAGTACCCACCTGATGATCCGGTACCGCGTCCTGGATCAACGACCAGTAAGCCGGTGCCGTCAGCATCAGGAAGCCGATAGCGACCGTCATTACCACGACCGTGGTGGTCACCGATTGCACCTGGCCAGTCAGGCCAATGCACACTGCGGCAATCAACAGGCACGTCACCAGTACGACCTTTCGCGAAAACAGCTGCTTGCCTGTGCGCTTGAACACCCAGTCGATCAACAAACCGCCGCATACGAAACCCACGGTGCCGACCAACCAAGGCAGTGCCGTGACGATGCTCATTTCCTTCAGGTTGATGCCCTTGGCATCGATCAGGTAAGACGGGAACCAGGTCATGAAGAAATACAAGATGTAGTTGTAACAGAACAACGAGATGCCAGTGACCAGTACCGAGCGTTGCAGGATGATCTGCAGCACCGGTGTACGCGGTGCATCCTGAGCAGCGGTAACAGGGGTTTCGCGGCCCTCATTGATTTCGGCCAATTCTTCAGCCGAAACGCGTGGATGCTCCTTGGGGGTCGAAGTTGCCAGGCGGAACCACGCGATCGCCCACAGCACACCGACCACAGCGATTACGACAAATGCAACGCGCCAGCCCAGCCAAAGGGCCAGAAAGCCGACAATTGGCCCGGCCAACGCACCGCCGAGTGGGCCACCCGCCTGATTGATGCCAATGGCGCGGGCCCGCTCTTTGATGGGGAACCAGCTATTGACTGTCTTGTTGGCAGTGGTCGACACCGGGCCCTCCCCCACGCCGAACAGCGCGCGAACGATCAGCAGCGACCAAAAGTTGAAAGCCAGGGCGGTCGAGCCGCACAAAACGGACCAGAAGCTCATCGACCAGGTCAGCACCCGCTTGGGCCCGAAGCGGTCTGCCAGGTAACCGCCGACGAAGCAGAACAAGGCGTAGCCAAAGAAGAAACTGCTAAAAATCATGCCTTTTTCAGAAGGCGTGAGGTGGTATTCCTGGGTGATGAAGGGCATGGCGATCGACAGGGCAGCGCGATCGACATAGTTGATGATCATGGCGAGGAACAACATCGTCAAGATCGTCCAACGGTAGTTCTTTTTCTTGTTCATGGGCATCTCCGTCCTGTGCCTATTAGCACAGGATCTTGTTGTTATGGCGCGCGAACCGATGAGGGGCGCGCGCCGCATGCACCGCTAGATGCTGTAGTCGACCGCTACCCACTCAAAGTACTGTTTCAACTCACTCACGAGCGACTGGTGTGCAGGGTGTGGCAGGTATCGCTCCACTGCAGCCGCGTCGTCGAAACTGGACTCGAGGATGTAATCCCAGCAGATCGGACGATCCAATTCGTTGGCCGCGACGTGCCAGTCGCGGATGAAGTCGATTTCCTTATCAAGGTTGCGCATCCGCTCAACCAGCCGCGCTTCCACGACCGGCTCCGGGGTAACGTTGGCCAGGCGCCGGAACATCACGATATGTCGCATCATCGCCCTGCCCTCCGCTCAGCCCAGCACCCAGGCAGGTGCATCCTGCAACGCAACCGGGCGCAGGAAGCGCTCGAGCGCGGCATACCCCACCGAGGTCGTCTGCGGCGCGGTGGAAGACGGCCATGGGCCGCCGTGCTGCTGCGCGTGACACACCGCTACGCCAGTTGGCACACCCGCGAACAGCACGCGCCCTGATACGCGCTGCGCAGCACGCACCAGCTTGCGGTTATCCTCGCTGACATCGTCGGCGCCCCACAGGGTTGTGGTGAGCGTGCCGCCCACCGCATCAAGCAGCGCAACCACCTGCTCGATGGAGTCGGCGGTCACCACCAGTGCAGCAGGGCCGAACATTTCTTCACGCAGGTGCGCGTTGGCAATGAATGACGCGGCATCGGTAGCGAACAGCCGTGGCGCCGGGCCTGCGCTGTCAGGCGCAGGCTCGAACAAGGCTTGGGCATGCTCGGCGACAACGTTGGCCGCGGACTCGAACCCTTTCTGCATACCCGCCGTGAGCATGCGGTGGGTAGCGATGGGCTTGATCGCCTCGGCGAGCTGCGCGACAAACTGCTGGCTGTGCGGCGAATCCAGCAAGACGATCACGCCGGGGCTGGTGCAGAACTGGCCGCAACCCAAGGTGATCGAGCCGGCAAGGGTCTTGGCCAGGCCTTCGCTGTCTTGCGCCAGTGCTGACGGCAAGGCGATCAGCGGGTTGATCGACCCCAGCTCGCCGAAGAAAGGCACCGGACGCGGGCGCTCGTTAGCGGCTTGCCACAGGGCCTTGCCCCCTTGGTAGGAACCGGTGAAGGCAACTGCGGCAATGCCGGGATGCTGTACCAGGTAGGTACCGCCTGCTCGGGAGGCACTTTCCACCAGCGTCAGGACGCCCTCTGGCAACCCTTGCTCACGTACAACCCGAGCGGCCAGCTCGAACACGGCAGTGGAGAGCTCCGGGTGACCCGAGTGGGCCTTGACCACCACAGGGCAGCCCGCCGCCAGTGCCGAAGCGGTATCGCCACCCAGCACCGAGAAAGCGAACGGGAAGTTGCTCGCCGAAAACATTGCAACAGGGCCCAGAGCACGCTGCACGCGGGCCAGGCGAGGGCGGCCAGCAGGGGGCGCACCGGCCACCGCATCGTCTTTTACCTGCTGGTAAGGAACGTTGGCTTCAACTTCAGTGGCAAAACCGCGCAGCTGGAACGCAGTACGGGCAACTTCACCGTTCAGGCGGGCTTCGCCCAAACCACTTTCACGGTCGGCGATCGCGACCAGTTCAGGTTGTTGCTGCTCCAGTGCGTCTGCCAAACCGCGCAGCAGGGCTGCCCGTACGCCTGGCGCGGATTCGGCCCAGCAGTCTGCAGCGGCGACGGCCTTGGCTACCACCTTGTCGATGTTGCTGAATGCCTGGTCTTGTTGCTTAGTCATACTGCTCTCCTTCAGCGCGCTTTGGCGGCAAGGTTGTAGCCGCGACCCTGATAGTCGAAATCGACCAGTTCGTTGATCGCCACCTCTTTGTCGGCCGGAGATGCGTAGTACGCACGGATCTCTTTGATCAGCCCGCTTTGCTCATCGAAGACGTACCATTCATCGCCGCGCAGCGCGGTTCCCAGCTTGGCCTTCCAGTGCGTCCACTCGATCACGGCCTCATGGCTGTCATGGCTGACAAGGATTTTCTCGATGGTCCACTGCGAGCCCAGGTTCTCCACACACCAGACCCACTTGCGCGCAATGGTGTCGGCGCTGCGCCATGGAATCTCCGGCAAGCCGGCCGGGAAGTAATGAACGGCGTCAGGGGTGAAGCAGGACACCAGCTTTTCGTAATCGGCTTCGTTGCAGGCATCAAAGTAGCGGCGGATGAGCTGGGCGTATTTATGTTCGGCCATGACTCAGTCCTTCTTGTCGATGATGGACGCGATTGCCGGGCGACCTGCAGCAACCCAGGCGTGATAGTCGCTGACCGATGCAGGGCTTGGCGGATATACGCCCCACAGGGCTTCGCCAGAAGCGATGCGCATGGCCAGGTAGTTCTCGATGTCGTCCTGTACGCTGCACACTTCAGCCAGCTCCTCGGCCAGGTGTGCGGGCACGATGGTCAAGCCATCAGCGTCACCGACGATGATATCGCCTGGGTAGACCGCGACGCCGGCGCAGCCGATCGGCACCTGCAGGTCAGCTACGTGGTGATAGGAAATTCGGGTGGTCGCGGTGATCTCGCGAGCGTAAGCCGGCAGGCTCATGGCAGCAATTTCACTGCCGTCGCGCAGTGCGCCGTCAGTGACGATCGCCTTGGCGCCACGTGCCAGCAGGCGGGTCACCAGAATATTGCCGGCAGAGGCGGCAGCGGGGTCGTTGCGGCTATCGATAACCAGCACATCACCCGGCTTGATCTGCTCCACACCTACCCATTGCAGGTTGTCATCGTTGGGCTTGGTGGTCATGGTGGAATAAGTGTCGATATCTTCACGCGCCGGGATGAACCGCATGGTGAAGGCACGCCCGGCGAACGGTTTCACGTCACGTGTCATGGCACGCAGGCCGACCAGGGCAGGCTGACGAAAGCCGCGTTTGAAAAGCTGAGTGGTCAGCGAGCCGCTGCTGCAGGTGGCGAGCTTGGCCAACACCTCATCACTGACCTCGACCTGCTTGCCGGAGACGCTTTCATGGGCGTCGGAATAGTTGTGGATGACGGTCATTGTTATGGATTCTCCAGGCGTTTTGATTCAACTCGTGCCCCCGGCAGTTCCCATATACTGGGAATGCATGCCATGGCGGCCCTTCTGTGATCGATTCTATGGCGGAAAAAACCGAGAGAAAGGGGCAGAATTCGCTCAGGCAATGCTGCGTTCCAACAGATGGGAATTTCAGATGAAAACAGGTGAAGGTACCGCCGCACTGGAAAAGGCGCTGGATGTGCTGCAGGCAGTCGGCGCGATGGCTACGGGAATCAGCCAGACGCAGCTGGCTGAGCAGGTCCAGTTACCGCGCACGACGCTGTATCGAATTCTCGCAACCCTCGTCGAGCGAGGCATGATTCGCCGCGATCCGACCCGCAAGGTCTACCGACTCGGTTTCAAATACCTGGAAATGGTGCGCAACGCCTATATGGAGCCAGACCTGGTCGCGACCGCCAGCAGCGAGTTGCGCTCGCTGCGCGACCTGACGGGTGAGACCGCGTACCTCGCCGTACTGGACGGTGACCAAGTGCTGTCACTCGAGCGTTGCGATGGCGCACACACCACGCGCTCCTCTGCCAGCCTGGGTCAAGGCAAACCTGTTTACTGTACAGGCCAGGGGAAGGCCATTCTCTCTGCGCTGCCGCCAGCCGCCAGGGACGAAATCCTCAAGGGGGTCGTGTTGACGCCTTTGACCCCGCTGACCATCACCGATCGACGTCGGTTGTTGGCCGAGCTGCAGATCACCAAAGCCCGCGGCTATGCGTTGGACGATGAGGAAATCCGCCTGGGCGTGCGCTGCGTCGCAGCGCCCATCATCGACAAGCAGGGTGTTGTGCGCGGCGCCTTGAGCGTTGCAGGGCCAGCCTACCGCCTGACATTGGAGCGGCTTGGTCTGCTCGGCCCGGAGCTTGCCGATGCCGCCAGGCGCGTGGGCGAGCAGCTACGCGCCACGCCCCCGGCACGCCCCGACAGTGCGATGGTGGTGCTCCCGGGCCCCTGGGCATTCCATGGTGCCTTTGCGCGCTGGTGCCCCACCCGGAACAGGCTGTACTGGGCAGATACCTTGGCGCCGGCAATCCATTACTGGGATGGCAAACGCAGCCAGTTGCTGATGCGTCTTGATCTGCCTATCACGGCAATGGAGCTCTGCGCCGATGGGCTTCTGGTGGCGCAGACCGGCGGCTGGTCGTTGTTCGATTGGGAGGGTGTGGAGCACCCTGTCCAGGATGTGCTTGGTAGCCGTCTGCTGGCGCTGGCTACCCACCCTTCGGGGGCATTGTGGGCCTGTGCGAAAACACCGGGGGGTTGCGTGATCGGTGAGCTGAGCGCCGAAGGCGAATTGCGCAACGGGTGGAGCGTCAACGAGCTGATCACCAGCTTTCGATGGGATGCCAAGGGGTCTGCGGTTTACGCCATCGCCTCGAGCGTCGGCAATATCCTGTTCATGCAGCCAGGCAGTAACCTCATTCGCAGGCTCGCGTCGCTGCCACCCGGGGGAGGCAGCTTCAGTGGGCTCGCTCTCGATGCTGAAGGCGGTGTCTGGACCACTCAGCGCGACGGATGGAGCCTCGCCCGTTTCGATGCCGACGGTAATCTGGACCGCATGATCGGCTTGCCAGTGCCCTCACCCACCGACCTGTGCTTCGGTGGCGAAGACGGTCGCAGCTTGTATATCACCAGTGCACGACAATCGCTGAACCTCGAAATGCTCGGCAGCGCGCCTGACTCGGGCTGCTTGTTGAGGGTGGATGCAGGCATTGCTGGCGAGCTGGCCGCAGTGGGTGACTGGAAGGTCAACCCGCCACGATAGATACAACCACCCTACCGCCGCAAAATTGTGAATGGGGATGATAATAAAAACGGACGTCGCGATATTTTTTTCAGCGAGAATCGCCTTCAAAATCCTGAAAACCATCACGCTAAGCGCGCGCTCGAAAGTATTGACTAAGGAACTCCACCGTCACTTTCACCTTCGCCGAATTGAGCAACGGCGATGTGTGCACGGCCCAGACTGCAAGTCATCTTTGATGTCCCACATAGAACGCAGCAATATCCCCCGACCATCCAGGCACCATTGCCGGGCGATCTCGCCGTTGTTGGTGGACAGGCTGCCCGTCACCTTAACCATCTCCGGACCTCTGGCAAACAGCGAACATGATTCCACGGTGAACGAGCTCGTCGTCAATAGTTTGCATGAAGCCTGATCAACAACCTCTGCGGCGTATGCCGGCTGAACGATGTTTACTAGTCGGCGTTGGCTGAAATACATCTCATCGTCCAACGCCCTGAGGCGGCGGCCAATCACATCGCTGCTTTAATTTCGGCTTAGTGTGACCTGAGGGGCCCCACCCCGGTGGCCCCTCCTCCCTCATCCGGTTACCACTCGCCTGGCATCCCTACGTACTGCCTGAGGCGGAACGCCAAGCCCACGAATGAACAC